>LNFM01001837.1_pt1 | contig 46471 bp, 42 predicted proteins | sample 596031 | NCBI WGS metagenome assembly LNFM01 (sample SAMN04254537, study PRJNA301005) | activated carbon metagenome | isolation source: dual media filters at the Ann Arbor, Michigan drinking water treatment plant | place: USA: Ann Arbor
TTGAGCGCTACAAAGCGCAGCTCAACCCATTGATCTGCCTGAGTGAATCGCTGGGTTATACGAGCGGCAACAGTTAACTCAGACATAGCCTTTTTTATTGCCTACCCTACACCTTGAACTGATTGATCAGGCGACGTTGCTGTTCAGCCAGTTTGGTGAGTTCCGCACTGGCTTGGCTCGCTTCATCGGCTCCGCCGGCCACTTCATTGGCCACCTGACCAATATTGGTGACGTTGCGGTTGATGTCTTCTGCCACCGCGCTTTGCTCTTCCGCAGCACTGGCGATTTGCGTGTTCATGTCGTTGATCACCGATACAGCCTGGGTAATGGCATCGAGCGCCACTGCGGCCTGGCTGGCTTGCTGCACGCTGACTTGCGTCTTGTTTTGACTGTCTTCCATGACCTTGACCACATCGCGCGTACCCTGCTGCAGTTGTTGGATCATGTTCTGAATTTCTTCGGTGGCCTTCTGCGTTTTCTGCGCCAGGTTGCGCACCTCGTCGGCGACCACGGCAAAGCCACGGCCCTGTTCGCCAGCGCGTGCGGCTTCGATCGCAGCGTTGAGGGCAAGCAGGTTGGTTTGCTCGGCAATCCCGCGAATAGCCACTAGGATCGCGTTGATGTTCTCGCTGTCCTTGGCCAAGGTTTGCACGACGGTCACGGCGCGGCCGATTTCCTGGGCCAGTGCAGTGATGGCTTCAGCCGTGTGCTGAACGGTTTGCTTGCCTTGATTGGCCGCTTGATCGGCGTGGTTGGCTGCCTCTGCTGCGTGTGTGGCGTTGCGCGCGACATCTTGAGCCGTCGCGGTCATCTCATGTACGGCGGTCGCTACCAACTCGATTTCGGCCATCTGTTTCTGCACACCTTGGTTGGTGCGAATGGCAATGTCTGCGGTATGTTCAGAAGAGTCACTGACTTGCTGCACGGAAGTGACCACTTGCGTAATCATGCTTTGCAGCTTGCCGAGGAAGGTGTTGAAACCTTGGGCTATTTGGCCAAGTTCATCTTTGCGATCAACCTTAAGGCGAACCGTAAGGTCGCCGTTGCCCTTGGCGATGTCATCCAGCATTCCCACCATCTGGCGCAATGGTTGGGCTATTCCAAGGCTGACCAGCCAGATCACCAACAAGCCGAGTCCAGCAATCACCAAGCCGACCAGAGTCATGCTAAAGGTATCTGTTTGGCGTTGTTCGCTCAGGTCGCTGTGCAATTGCTGCAGTTCAGCCATCACCGTGTTAAGCGGTAATACCAGCATCAAGGTCCAGCGCGCATCGGTATCGCCGATGCCGAACGACAGGAACAATTCGATATGGCTGTCAGCGGGGTTCGCTTCGTGGTGCGTGTCGTAGATGATTTGTCCCGGCATTAGTTTTTTCAGGTTATCGAGTTCATTGGCATCCAGCAGTTCGGTAGCTGGGCTGCCAAGTTTGTCGGGTGCCTGAGTGGACGCAATTAACCGGCCGTGGTTGGAGATTAAAGCCAGTTCACCGGCGCCGTCATACAGCTGACTGTCAGCGCTTAGCAGAAGGTCTTGAATAAAATTAACGTTTAAATCGGCCCCCACCATGCCTTTAAATGTTCCATCCACCAGGATTGGATTAACAAAAGAGGCCAGCATCACCATTTTTCCGCTCATCTCATAGGGCGCGGGGTCGATGACGCAGGCCTTTTTATTGTCGCGTGGGCATAAGTAGTACTCCCCTGCGCGCACGCCTGTTGGCAGTGGTTGTTCATTTTCAATATCTGTCAGTAACTCTTGTGTGAGTTTCCCGCCATCGCTGCGGTACCACCACGGCATGAAACGCCCACTTTCATTGACGCTCGTATTGCCAATGCCGGCGTAGATGGCGTCGCTGTCATCCAAGCCGTTTACCGTCCAGCCGATGTAAGCGCCCAGGAGTTTGGGGTGCTGAACGAGTGTTTCGCGGACCAGATTGTTGAGCTCTTCGCGTCCCATGGACAGCATGGCGCTGCCGTCCTCTGTTTTGAGGCCAAGCAGGCGATTGGTTTTCGCCAATTCGGCGGTGATCATCAGCGGGTATTCCAGTTCCGCCTGAATTTGCAGGGTCTGATTCTGAGCAAGCGCACTGAGACGTTGCTCGATGACCTGTTCAAGCAGAATTTGGGTGCGCTCTTGGGTCAGCTCTTGCGTTCGCCCGCTGGCATAAAGCCCGTACAAGACAAGGGCTGCAACGATAGCCAGTATGCAGGCGCCTGCCAGGGTGGCGATGGTGGTCTGGATTGAGCGAAATGTCATGAGTGCTCCACGCAGTAAAAAGTTGCTGTATTTCTCTATCGGCCTGCAGAGAAAATCTTGAACCGCCATTAGCAACTAAAGATGGCTTAATGGCTTTGATCAAGCTGGTGGTTGTTCGGCATCACTGCGCAGCCTAGGATGTCAGCGATTACATAAGGAGTTTTCGCATGTTAAAGCTGTCATCAGTTGCCGTTCTGAGCGCCGCCTTATTGTTGGCTGGATGCCAGGCCGTTAACACCACCAGCGGGGGAGCCGTGGGGGTCGAGCGAAAGCAGTACATGTTCAGCATGCTATCGGTTCAGGAAGTCAACCAGATGTACGCGCAGTCTTATCAGCAGACCCTGAATGCTGCGTCTAAGCAGGGGGTGTTGGATACCAGCAGCCCTAACGCCAAGCGTTTGCGGGTGATTGCTGACCGTTTGATTAAGCAAGCGCCGCTGTTTCGTCCCGACTCCGCGCAGTGGCAGTGGGAGGTCAATCTGATCAAAAGCCCTGATCTAAACGCTAACTGTGGACCTGGCGGTAAGATCATTTTTTACAGTGGCATCATCGAGAAGCTGAAACTTACCGATGATGAAATCGCCGCCATCATGGGGCATGAAATGGCTCACGCGTTGCGCGAGCATGGCCGTGAAGCTATGTCCAAGGCGTATGGCATCGAGCTGGCCAAACAGGGGGCTGGTGCCCTGCTAGGGTTGGGTGCTGACAGCATGGCGATGGCTGATGCAGCGGTTCAGTATGGTTTGACCTTGCCTAATAGCCGTGGCAATGAAAATGAGGCGGATCTGATCGGTCTGGAGTTGGCGGCTCGTGCAGGCTACAACCCAAATGCAGCCGTGACCCTGTGGCAGAAGATGGCTGCTGCCAACGAAGGTGCGCCGCCGGAGTTCATGAGTACGCACCCATCTTCCACCAGCCGGATTGCGGCGCTGCAGGCGGCCATCCCCAAGGTGATGCCGTTTTACCAGCAGGCTAAGTGATCGGTGCTTTAGGCGCGCAAAAGCCCCGCTCATGAGCGGGGCTTTTTTTTGGGCGCTTTTTAGGGTAGGGCTTTAGCTGCGTAAGGCTGAGTGGCCAGCCCGAGTTGGGCGCGAAAGCTTTCCATGTCAAACATGGTGCAGATTTCCTGAATTTCGTTGCTCGGCGTGAGTGTCCAAAAGGCCATGGCGGAAATGCTCAGCACCTTGTCGCTGGGCGGGTAGCCCAAGGCCGGCTTCTGGATGGTGCCGATGAGCGTGCTCCAGGTCACCACTTTGAAGTCTTCGGCTATGCATTCTTCAACCACGACCTGCAGGTCAGGCATGGCGTCGCGTATCTGCAGCACCATTTGGCTGAACGCAGCGCTGTTGAGTGGATTACCGATAAACGAGCTTTTGTAGAGGAAATCTGGGCTATGGAGTTGCTCGGCCAGTGCTACACGGCCTCGGTTCCATGACAGGTCGATATGATGGCGTACCCGTTTCTTGCGATCGTCCAATGACATGCGTGTCTCCCTGACGGCTGAGTGGCAACTTGTTGCGCACTTTAGCAGCCGTCTCGATACCGATGGATTGGCCGAAGCGCCGGGGTGTTGACGTCAAATACAGGTCAAATCAGGCCGCTGAGTTTCATGGCTTGATAGCCTGCGTAAAGGGCCAGTACTGCGAATGCAGAGGCGGCCAGCCGGCGAATCAATGTCAGGGGCAAGCGTTCGGCGGCAAAATTACCTGCCAGCACCACGGGCACGTTGGCAATCAGCATGCCCAAGGTGGTACCGATCACCACCATGATGAAGTGCGGGTACTTGGCGGCGAGCATGACAGTGGCCACTTGCGTTTTGTCGCCCATCTCAGCGAGGAAGAATGCGATCAACGTGGTTACAAACGGGCCGTACCGCCGAAAGTTGGAGTTCTCATCGTCATCCAGTTTGTCGGGCACCAGCGCCCAGAGCGCCACGGCGATAAAACTGGCAGCCAAAATCCAGCTCAAAGTGGCGGGCGAGAAGAAACCTGCGACCCAGTTGCCAATAGCGCCTGCCGCAAAATGATTAGCCAGTGTGGCGACGACGATGCCCCAGATAATGGGCCACGGCTTGCGGAAACGGGCTGCAAGCAGTAGTGCGAGCAATTGCGTTTTGTCACCAATTTCAGCCAAGGCAACGATAAAAGTTGGAACAAGGAGGGATTCGAGCATTAGGTTTCCTAACGGGGCAGGTCGACATGGCTATGACACGTACAGCCTCCCCGCCCCGGGTAAGGTGTGCGTGTCATAGGTCTTGTCAAACCGCAGGCCACAACTGTGTGGGCCTTGGGTCGCACGCACCATGCTCTGCTGAGCAAGTATGTTGACGCGTGCCGGGCGAGCTGGCGCTCGCGGGAGACTACTCCCCTAGGACGGGCGCATTCTGCCCGCGCAGCAACTCTGGGGCAAGCGTTGATTTAGCCTTTAAGGGCGCGATAGATGCGAAAGCCTTTGGCGTCTATCAGGGTCCGGCATGGGCCCAGGTGTTGCTCAATAAGCGGTGGGTACTTAAGAAAGCTATTGGCCACCAGTCGCAATTCTCCGCCCGACGCCAAGTGCTTGCTGGCCTCGCGCAGTAAATGCTCGGACGCGTGGTAGTGCGTATGTACGCCCTGATGAAACGGTGGGTTGCTGAGGATGGCGCTCAGGCCCGAGGGTGCAGCGTCAATCCCGTCACCACTGATGACCTCGGCCTGCAGGGCATTGGCAGCCAGGGTTAGGCGGCTGCTTTCGACGGCAAAGGCATCGACATCGAGAAGCGTTACCTCGCTGTCCGGGTAGCGACGTTTCAGCGCCGCGCCGAGTACGCCTGCGCCGCAACCGAAATCGAGAATATGCCCGCTTGGTAAGTCGTTAAGGTGCTCAAGCAGCAGGGCGCTGCCGACATCCAGGCGGCCGTGGCTGAATACGCCAGGCAGACTCAGTACGTTGAGCGGCCCGTCGGGCAGTTGCAGTTGATAGCGTTGCGCCAGGCTGTGCAGATCCGGCGCTGCGGGCGCGTGTTCAATGCGCACTTGCCAGAGCTGGCAGTGGCGCGCACTGTCGAGCTTGCGCGCTTGCCCAAAAACGCCCAATTGTTTGGCTGCGCGCTCTATGCCAGCCCGTTTTTCGCCGACCAAAAACAGTTCGCGCCCCGCCAGCCGCGCCGCTAGGGCATTGAGCAGGTAGTCGGTCAGTTCGCGAGACTTGGGCAGAAATACCACGGCCGCCTGAAATTCACGCTCACCTGGCTGTGTGCCAAAGTGGCAGCGTTGTGTGAAGCGGTTCGCGAGTAGTGCGTGCTCCCCGGCGTGCCAGCTCCAGCCGTGGGCGTCGGGTAAGTGGCTAAGCAGATCATCCGCGGGTAGCCCGGCAAGCAGCAGCGGGCCGCTGAACAGTTCGGCTTGGCGCAGCAGTACTTCGCTTCGCGGGTCCATAAGCGCTCCTTGAAAAAAGTCGCGTAGAGTAGGGTGTGATGGCGTTTCAGCGCAAACCGAGTGCGGTGTTAGCAGGCTCTAATTGACGACCCGTATGGCCGCACCATTGCAGAATGCGTGAGCATTTTCCGCCAACTGGCCGACGATTCGTTGCCTTGCCTCCCGGCTGCCCCAGGCGCTATGCGGCGTAATGATCAGCCGGGGGATGTCGCTTGCTAGCAGTGGGTTGCCGTCTTTTGGGGGCTCCTGGCTCAGTACGTCAGTGGCCGCACCGCCCAAATGTCCGGCGCGAAGCGCGTCAGCCAGGGCGTGCTCATCAATCAAACCGCCGCGTGCGGTATTGATAAGAAAGGCCGAAGGTTTCATCAAATTGAGTTCGCGGCTGCCGATCAGATGGTGGGTGTGTTCATTCAGCGGGCAGTGCAGGGTTAGGGCATCGACCTGCGTCAACAGTTCGTCCAACGGCACGCGGTCTGCGCGGGGTGGTCTGCCGGGTAATTGTCCTAATAGCACGCGCATGCCAAAGGCTTCTGCCAGGCGGGCAACAGCGCTTCCCAACTCGCCATGGCCAAGTAGGCCAAGGGTCTTGCCGTGCAGTTCGACGATCGGGTGATCCAACAGGCAGAACTGTTTGGCCTGTTGCCAGCGCCCGGCGCGCACGTCTTGTTGGTATTCGCTCAGGCGCGTGGCCAGCGCCAGAAGCAGCATTAATGTGTGTTGCGCCACCGACGGCGTGCCGTAGCCTTGGCAATTGCTGACAACGATGCCATGAGTGCGCGCGGCCTCAAGGTCAATCGGATTGGTGCCGGTCGCCGCCACCAGAATCAGCTTCAGTTGCGGGCAGGCGGCGAAGACTTCGGCTGTCAGCGGGACTTTGTTGCTGATCGCCACTTCAACGTCTTGCAAGCGTTCAATCACGTCTTCTGGGTGGCTGTTTGGGTAGAGGTGCAAGTCGGCAAAGCAGGCGCGCAGGTTGGATAAATCCAAATCACCTAGGTCGAGCGAGCTGTGATCAAGGAAGGCGGCGCGGAGACTGTAAGGCATCAGCTGTATCTATCCTGCTGGTTTGGGCGAGGGGTACAGTGGTGAGCCTAACAAATCATCTTCTGTCGTGGAGCGCCCATGTACTGGCCTGAGTTTTTTACCGTTGCCCTTATTCACCTGCTGGCTGTGGCCAGCCCAGGGCCTGACTTTGCCATTGTGGTGCGAGAAAGCGTGGCGTATGGGCGGCGTGCGGGTGTGTTCAGTGCGCTGGGTGTGGGGTGCGGGATTTTCATTCACGTAGCGTATTCGCTGCTCGGCATAGGCTTGATCGTGTCGCAGTCGATTGTGCTCTTTAACGCCTTAAAGTGGCTGGCGGCGGCGTACTTGCTGTACATCGGGATCAAAGCGTTGCGGGCTAAACCGGTCAGTGCTGGTCAGGCTGAGTTGAATCGGTTCGGGAGTGCGCGAACGGCTCGCGCGGCCTTTACAGCCGGCTTTGTGACTAATGGTCTAAATCCCAAGGCAACGTTGTTCTTTCTGTCGTTGTTTACCGTGGTGATTAACCCGCACACGCCGTTGCCAGTGCAGGCGGGGTATGGTGTTTATCTGGCTTTGGCCACGGCGCTGTGGTTTTGCTTGGTTGCTCAGCTATTTAGTCACCAACGCGTGCGCGCAGGCTTTTCGCGGCTAGGGCATTGGTTTGATCGGCTGATGGGCGTCGTGCTGGTGGGGTTGGGTGTGAAGCTGGCATTTAGCGAATTACGTTAGACAATCTGCTTAAATGAAAACGCCCCGCATCAGCGGGGCGTTTTCATTCTGTGCTGTTACTCGTCTTTGCCTTTGCTGCGCATAGCGCGCTGCACTTCGCGATCGGCGTCACGTTCTTTCTCGGTGTGGCGCTTGTCGAAGTCCTTCTTGCCCTTGGCCAGGGCGATTTCGCACTTGATCAGGTGAGCCTTCCAATACAGTGAAGTGGCGATGCAGGTGTAGCCCTTCTGCTGTACGGCGCCGAACAGTTTGTCCAGCTCGCGCTTGTTGAGCAGCAGCTTGCGCGTGCGGATAGGGTCCGCGATCACGTGGGTGCTGGCGGTTTTCAGGGGGGTAATGTGGCAACCCATCAGCCAGGCTTCACCGTCTTTGAGCAGCACGTAGCTGTCGACCAGTTGGGCCTTGCCAGCGCGCAGACTCTTCACTTCCCAACCAGACAGGACCAAACCTGCCTCAAAGCGGGATTCGACAAAGTAGTCATGCATCGCCTTCTTGTTTTGCGCGATGGTGCCTTGCGGGTGTTTCTTTTGTTTAGCCATAGGGCGCGCATTATAGGGAGTCGTCAGCCTGCGCGCTATGCGTGCAGTGCGGCAAAACGCGTATGGATTTACTCAGGGTTGGCAGCCGTGCTTGAGCCGCTCTGGTGAATCCTCGACAATGCACGATCTTTTTTTCGTAAAGCGGATCAGCCGAGCATGGCGAACGACAAGGTTTCAATACACGGCGCGTGGGCCAGTCGCTGGGTTTTTATTCTGGCAGCAACCGGTTCGGCCGTGGGCTTGGGCAATATTTGGAAGTTCCCCTACATGACGGGCATGTATGGCGGCGGGGCATTCGTGATGATGTACCTGGTGTGCATCTTTATGGTGGGCTTGCCGATCATGCTGGCGGAGACGCTGATTGGCCGGCGTGGCAGGCAGAGTCCGGTCAACACGTTAAAGACATTGGCGCTTGAGTCAGGTGCTTCGCCGAAATGGTCTTGGGCAGCGCTGATGGGCATGATCGCCGCTTTGCTGATTTTGTCTTTTTACAGCGTGGTGGCGGGGTGGTCTTTTGATTACATCTTGAGCATGGGCCGCGGTGAGTTTACCGGGGCCAGTGGTGATGCTGCCGGCGCAGCCTTTGGCGCGTTGACGGCTGATCCAGTGCGTCTGACGCTCTGGCATACGCTGTTTATGGTAATCACCGCTTTTGTCATCGCCCGTGGAGTGGTGGCTGGGCTTGAGCGCAGCCTGCGCATCATGATGCCGCTGCTGTTTGTGTTGTTGCTGGTGTTGCTGGCTTACAGCATGACCACTGGCCACTTTATGCAGGGTTTCCATTTTCTCTTTGATTTCCAGCCAGAGCGATTGCTGGATGGCGTACTGGCAGCAATGGGGCACGCTTTTTTCACGCTGAGTGTCGGGGTGGGCTCGATCATGGTGTACGGCGCTTATATGCCGAAAAATGCATCGATTGGCGGCACGATTTTGACTGTTGGCATTCTCGACACTTTGGTGGCGTTGACTGCCGGGTTAGCGCTCTTTCCGATTGTTTTTGCTGCGGGTCTTGAGCCTGGTGCCGGGCCTGGGCTGATGTTTGTCACGTTGCCTGTGGCGTTCGGCAACATTGCCTTCGGGCAGTTGATGGGCACGGTGTTCTTTGTGTTGGTGCTGATCGCTGCCTGGACTTCCTCCATTTCAATGCTGGAGCCCGCTGTTGCCTATCTGGTTGAGCGCACCAAGCGCAGCAGAGTGCTCGTGACCAGCGTACTGGCCCTGTTGTGCTGGGTAGTGGGTATGGGGACGGTTTTATCTTTCAACCTGGGCGCTGAAGCCAAGTTTTTTGTCTTCGCCGACGATGGCTTCCATCTGTTCCAGTGGGGCGCCGAAGGCGGTCGAAACTTCTTTGACACCATCGATTACCTGACCAGTCGCATTCTTCTACCGCTGGGTGGCTTGGCCTTTGCGATTTTTGCAGGGTGGGTACTCAAGCGTGAAGTGGTACGCGACGAGTTGGCGATGAAAAGCCCGCTGCTGTTCAGTGTGGTCTACTGGCTTATTCGTGTGGTTGCACCCATTGGCGTGCTGATCGTCTTTATCGCTGAGTTGAGCAAGTGATGCTCGGCGGCTCGTTTAAACAAGTGGTTGTTAAATGAGTACTCATATTCAGCGCTCTGCGCTGCTGCCGTATCCGGCTCGTGCGCTGTTTGACTTGGTTAACGATGTGGCCAGTTACCCTCAGTTCCTGCCGTGGTGTGCGGCGAGTGAGGTGCTGGAGGTGAGTGAGACCCACATGCGTGCCCGTCTTGAAATTGCCAAGGGCGGTCTCAGTCAGCGTTTTGTCACCGCCAATACACTGGTGCCGGGCGAGTTGATCAAGTTGAGCCTGGTCGAAGGGCCGTTTTCTCAGCTCTACGGCCACTGGCAGTTCAAGGCGCTGGGCGATAAGGCCTGCAAAATCAGCCTGGATTTGACGTTTGATTATGCCGGGCCATTGGTGCGCGCCACCCTTGGGCCGCTGTTTAATCAAGCAACCAACACCTTGGTTGATGCGTTTTGTCAGAGGGCCAAGCAGCTCTATGGATAAGCCCAATATCGTGGTTGAGGTTGTTTATGCCCTGGCCGAAAAGCAAAAGTTGCTTCGCCTGAGCTTGCCGCACGGCACTACTGTGCGGCAGGCGGCTCTGCAATCCGGTATGCAGGTGCATTTTCCTGGGCTGGATCTGGCGCACAGTCCGTTAGGAGTTTTCGGTAAGGCGGTTAGTAAGCCGGATGAGCGGGTGCTGGAAGATGGTGAGCGAGTAGAAATCTATCGGCCGCTTATTGCCGACCCGAAAGAGGTGCGTAAACAGCGTGCTGCAAAAGCCGCACAAGCACGCACGGATGAGGCGGAAAAATAGCGTATTGTTTTTGCGCAAATAAAAAAGCCCGGACAAGTCCGGGCTTTTTTATTCACAGAATATTACTGCGGTGCGCTTTCCAGCGGCTCTGGCGTCGGTACCGGTACTACTTTGACGTCGTCTACTTCGCGCTGAATTTGTTCAAGCAGTGAGCCTGCAGCAGGCTTTTCTTCGACCTGAACAGCAGGGCGGGCAGGCGCAGTACTGACATCGCTGTCTTCACCCAGAATCGCCTGGTCGCGGCTTACGCCGGGCATAAAATCACCCGACAAGCCAACCAATTGGTCATCCGAGTTGAAGTTGACGCTCACACGCTCCTGCAGGCGCTTACCGCCACCCGGCTGGATGCTGTAGAGGTAATCCCAGCGATTGGCGTGGAACGTGTCGGTTATGAGCGGGTTGCCCATGATAAACCGTACTTGTCGGCGGGTCATTCCTGGCCGCAACTGGTCTATCATGTCCTGCGTGACGACATTGCCCTGTTGAATGTCGATTTTATAAACCCCGGGGAATGAGCAACCGGCGAGTGCGAGTAGCCCCGTAAGTGAGAGGCTGGTCAGCAGGAGTTTGGTTTTTTGCATCGGTGGGCGACTTCCACTATCTTGGCTGGGCAATATAATCCCGGATCATACCCGCAATAAGAGAAGCTGCGAAGCGGCTTCCGCGAGAAAGCAGACCATGGTTGAAAATAGCGAACTACGCAAGGCTGGCCTGAAAGTAACCCTGCCACGGGTCAAAATTCTGCAGATGCTCGACTCGGCTGGTCAGCGCCACATGAGTGCAGAAGACGTTTATAAATCCCTGATGGAAGCCGGTGACGATGTTGGTCTGGCGACCGTTTACCGGGTTCTGACTCAATTTGAAGCTGCAGGCTTGGTGGTGCGCCATAACTTTGATGGCGGTCACGCTGTGTTTGAGTTGGCTGATAGCGGCCATCACGACCATATGGTGTGTGTGGATTCGGGCGAGGTAATCGAGTTTTTCGATGCTGAGATCGAGCGCCGCCAGAAAGAAATCGTCAAAGAGCACGGTTTTGAGTTGGTCGACCACAACTTGGTGCTGTACGTGCGCAAAAAAGCAGAGTGATTTTGGCTTTAACAAACAAAGGCGATCTAGGTCGCCTTTGTGTTTTTTGCATTATGCGGTCAAGTCTGAGCGCTGCTAACCATCTGCCTGGCATGCGCCAATGATTCATCGGTCAGGTCAACGCCGCCCAGCATGCGTGCTATTTCTTCAACGCGCTGAGTCTGGCTCAGTTTGCTAACCGCGGTGCGGGTGGCGTCGCGCTCACGCACTTTGTGCACAAACAGGTGCTGATGCCCTTGCGCGGCGACCTGCGGTAAGTGGGTAACCGTTAACACCTGACCACGCTCGCCGAGGCGACGCAGCAACTGACCGACGACTTCGGCTGTCGGGCCGCCAATGCCCACGTCCACTTCATCGAATACCAATGTGGGCACGCGTGAAGTCTGTGCGGTGATCACCTGAATCGCCAGACTGATGCGTGACAGCTCGCCGCCGGAAGCCACTTTGGCCAGTGCCTTGAGGGGTTGGCCGGGGTTGGCGCTGACCAGAAACTCGAGTTGCTCAAGGCCGTTGGGGTGAGGTTCATGGCTGGTGTGCGCGGTCAATTTGATGGTGAAACGCCCGCCGGGCATGCCCAGCGTCTGCATTTCTTGTTCGACCGCGCCAGCCAGTTGATTGGCCGCGTTATTGCGCAGCGTGCTGAGCTCCGCTGCTTTTTCCTGGTAATGACGCTCAAAAGCCGCCAGCTCTTCGTTCAGGCGTTCAGCGGCTTGATCATCGGCATTCAGACTTTCCAGCTCTTCAAATAACTGCTGCTGCATCGCTCCCAGTTCGCTGGGCTGGATGCGGTGCTTGCGTGCCAGGGTATAAATCGCGTCCAGGCGTTCTTCCATGTGTTGCAGGCGTTGTGGGTCGGCTTCGAAGTGATCAAGAAAGCGATTTAGCTCGCCGACCGCTTCTTCAACTTGGATTTGGGCGCTGGCCAGCAGATTAATGGCTTCGCTCAATGCGCCGGGTTGACCCTGGAATGCACTCAGACGGTTGAGGCTGTTGGTCAAGGCTGACAGCACGTTGCCGGCGTCATTTTCGCTGCACTGTTCTATCACTAGGCGGCAGGCGCTAAGCAGGCTTTCGGCGTTGGTCAGGTTTTTATGTTCTGACTCCAGCTGTTCAAGCTCGTCTTCGCCCAATGCGAGATTATCGAGTTCTTCCAGTTGATAGCTGAGCAATTGATGGCGCGCGCGCTGTTCGTCGCCGATGTTGGAAATGCGTTCTAGTTCGTTGCGGGTTTGCTTCCAGCGTTGGGCGGCGAGTTGTACCTGGCGTGCCAGCTCTTGGCTGCCAGCATATTCATCGAGCAGGCGACGGTGGGTGTCAGGTTTGAGCAGGGACTGATGTTCGTGTTGGCTGTGAATGTCGATCAGCAGTTCGCCCAACGCCTTGAGGTCACCTTGCGGGCAGGGTGCGCCGTTAATATAGCCGCGCGATCGGCCCTCGGCAGTGATCACTCGGCGCAAAATACACGGGCCATCGTTGTCCAGATCGCGCTCGGCCAGCCAAGCGCGTGCTTCAGGGATATCGCACAAGTCAAAACTGGCAAGAATGTCGGCTTTGTCCGCGCCTGGGCGCACCACGCCGCTGTCGGCGCGATCACCCAGGGTCAGGCCAAGGGCGTCGAGCATAATGGATTTGCCAGCACCGGTTTCACCGCTGATCACGCTCATGCCTGCATCCAGCTCTAGATCAAGGTGTTCAACGATGGCGTAGTTGTGTACGGACAGGTGCACCAGCATGGCGAGGGCCTCCCAAGTTCATGTCTGGTTATTTATACAGTGTTTTTTTGTGGGCTGACAATCCGCTCTTTCTCCTTGAAAGCATTTTTTTTGACCCCATATACCGGTCAGACACGTGAGTTGCGGCTCGCGTCGAATTTTACGAGGAGAGACTCATGGCTGACGAACAGACCCTGGATACGCAGAATCCCGATGTACAAACAGCTGCCGAAGCGGCTGCGGGCGATGACCTGGTTGCCCGCGTGCACGCGCTGGAAGAGCAACTGGCCACTGCGCAGGATCAGTCGCTGCGCATGGCTGCCGATTTGCAGAACGTGCGCCGCCGCGCCGAGCAGGATGTCGAAAAGGCGCACAAGTTTGCCCTAGAGAAGTTTGCCAGCGACTTGCTGCCGGTGGTCGACAGCCTGGAGCGCGGCCTTGAGCTGTCGAGCCCGGATGACGAGGCCATCAAGGCTGTACGTGAGGGCATGGAGCTGACGCTCAAGCTGTTTAACGACACGCTCAAGCGTTATCAATTGGAAGTGATTGATCCGCACGGTGCGCCGTTCAATGCCGAGCATCACCAGGCGATGGCGATGCAGGAAAGTACCAATCTTGAGCCTAACAGCGTGCTCAAGGTGTTCCAGAAGGGCTACATGCTCAATGGTCGCCTGCTGCGCCCCGCCATGGTGGTGGTCAGCAAGGCACCGGCGCAAACGCCTCCTTCGATTGATGAGCAGGCTTGAAATTTACCAAGCCGCCCCCATTAAACAGTCAAGCGTTTTAGTGCTACCGCCGCTGACCAGTTACAGCGGCGCAATTATCAAAGTTTCGGGAGAATGAATATGGGCAGAATTATTGGTATCGACCTGGGGACCACCAACTCCTGCGTCTCGATTTTGGAAAACGGCACCGTCAAAGTAATCGAAAACGCTGAAGGCGCGCGTACCACGCCGTCGATCATTGCGTATGCCAACGATGGTGAAATCCTCGTCGGTCAGTCGGCCAAGCGCCAAGCAGTGACCAACCCGCACAACACCCTGTATGCGGTGAAGCGTCTGATCGGTCGTCGTTTTGATGAAGACGTCGTACAGAAAGATATCCAGATGGTGCCTTACAAGATCGCCAAAGCAGACAACGGCGACGCTTGGGTTGAAGTGAACGGCCAGAAGATGGCTCCGCCACAAATCTCGGCTGAAATTCTGAAGAAGATGAAGAAAACCGCCGAAGACTACCTCGGCGAGCCAGTGACCGAGGCGGTGATCACCGTGCCGGCTTACTTCAACGACAGCCAGCGCCAGGCCACTAAAGACGCCGGTCGCATTGCCGGTCTGGACGTTAAGCGCATTATCAACGAGCCGACTGCGGCTGCCCTGGCTTATGGCATGGACAAAGCCAAAGGCGACCACACTGTCATCGTTTATGACCTGGGTGGCGGTACCTTCGACGTGTCGGTGATCGAGATTGCCGAAGTTGATGGCGAGCACCAGTTTGAAGTGTTGGCCACCAACGGTGACACCTTTCTCGGCGGTGAAGACTTTGACATTCGTCTGATCGACTATCTCGTCGACGAATTCAAGAAAGAAAGCGGTATGAACCTCAAAGGTGATCCGCTGGCCATGCAGCGCCTGAAAGAAGCTGCTGAGAAAGCCAAGATCGAGTTGTCGTCGAGCCAGTCGACCGACGTCAACCTGCCGTACATCACTGCAGATGCCACCGGTCCTAAGCACCTGAACGTGAAGATCTCGCGTGCCAAGCTGGAATCGCTGGTTGAAGACTTGGTGCAGCGCACCATTGAGCCTTGCCGTATCGCGCTGAAAGACGCTGGTATCGACATCGCTGCGATCAATGATGTGATCCTGGTTGGCGGTCAGACCCGCATGCCGTTGGTGCAGAAGCTGGTTACCGATTTCTTCGGTAAAGAAGCGCGCAAAGACGTCAACCCGGACGAGGCCGTGGCCATGGGCGCAGCTATTCAGGGCGCGGTGCTGGCTGGTGACGTCAAGGACGTACTGCTGCTGGACGTTTCCCCGCTGACCCTGGGTATTGAAACCATGGGCGGTGTGATGACCGCACTGATCGAGAAAAACACCACGATCCCGACCAAAAAATCGCAGGTGTTCTCGACTGCCGACGACAACCAGGGCGCAGTGACCATTCACGTACTGCAGGGCGAGCGCAAGCAAGCCAGCGGTAACAAGTCGCTGGGTAAGTTCGACCTGGCCGAGATTCCGCCAGCGCCGCGCGGCGTGCCGCAGATCGAAGTAACCTTCGATATTGACGCCAACGGTATCCTGCATGTAAGTGCCAAGGACAAAGCCACCGGTAAGACTCAGTCCATCGTGATCAAGGCCAACTCGGGTCTGTCCGAGGAAGAGATCCAGCAGATGGTGCGTGACGCCGAAGCAAACGCTGAGGAAGACCGCAAGTTTGAAGAGCTGGCCGGTGCGCGCAACCAAGGTGATCAACTGGTGCACGCCACCCGCAAGATGATTGTCGAGGCGGGCGATAAGGCCACTGCCGATGAGAAAACAGCCATCGAAGCCGCACTGACTGCTCTGGAAGCGGCAGTCAAAGGCGACGACAAGGCCGAAATCGAAGCCAAGATGACCGCGTTGTCTGAAGTGACCGCACCGCTGGCGCAGAAGATGTATGCCGAGCAGCCACAGCCAGGCGCGCAGCCTGCAGGTGGTGAACAAGCCAAGGACGCCGCAGACGACGTAGTCGATGCTGAGTTCGAAGAGGTCAAAGACAACAAGTAAGCGCAAGCTTATACCGCTCTGGCCGGGCGTGGCGCAGGTTGCGCCCGGCATGATCCGTCGCGCGGGAGCTTGCTCCCGCGTTGGCGTGTCTGGAGTAGACGATTTAAAGGTGTTGAAGACTTATGGCTAAACGCGATTTTTACGAAGTGCTCGGTGTTGAGCGCGGTGCCAGTGAAGCGGAGCTGAAAAAGGCCTACCGCCGCCTGGCCATGAAGTACCACCCAGATCGCAACCCTGACGATAAAGCGTCCGAAGAGAAGTTCAAGGAAGCCAATGAGGCTTACGAAGTGCTCTCCGATGCCGCCAAGCGTTCGGCTTATGATCAATACGGGCATGCTGGTGTCGATCCGCAGATGGGCGGCGGCGGTGGCGGTGGCCCAGGTGGTGCGAATTTCTCCGATATTTTCGGCGATGTATTCAGCGATTTCTTCGGGGGCGGTGGTCGCGGCGGTCAACGCGGGGGCGCCCAGCGCGGCAGTGATCTGCGCTACACCCTGGAGTTGGATCTGGAAGAGGCCGTACGCGGCACGACAGTGACCATCCGTGTGCCGACACTGGTTAATTGCAAACCGTGCGATGGCACGGGCGCGAAGAAAGGCACCACGCCGGTGACCTGTACCACCTGTGGCGGTATCGGTCAGGTGCGCATGCAGCAGGGCTTCTTCTCGGTGCAGCAAACCTGTCCGCGCTGCCACGGCACCGGCAAGATGATCACTGATCCCTGTGGTTCCTGCCACGGCCAAGGCCGGGTGGAAGAACATAAAACCTTGTCGGTGAAAGTGCCTGCGGGCGTGGATACCGGCGATCGCATTCGTCTGACCGGCGAAGGTGAGGCGGGCACCATGGGTGGCCCTTCCGGCGATCTGTATGTGGTGGTGAATGTGCGCGAGCACGCCATCTTCCAACGCGACGGCAAGCACCTGTACTGCGAAGTGCCAATCAGTTTTGCCGATGCAGCTCTGGGTGGTGAACTGGAAGTGCCGACGCTGGACGGTCGGGTCAAGCTGAAGATTCCGGAAGGCACGCAGACCGGCAAGATGTTCCGCCTGCGTGGCAAGGGCGTGGCCCCTGTGCGCGGCGGTGGGGCGGGCGACCTGATGTGCAAGGTGGCGGTAGAGACGCCGGTTAACCTGGATCGTCGTCAGCGCGAGTTGCTCGATGAGTTCCGCAAAACCCTGGAAGGTGACAGCTCGCACTCGCCGAAAGCCAATGGCTGGTTCGAGGGTGTAAAGCGCTTCTTTGGCGATCTGTAAATCCCGCTGACAGGCTGCGCGGTCGCTAAACGGCTGCGGCAGCCTGTTGCGACAGCTTGGAGCTGATAGCTATGCAACGTATTGCTGTGATGGGCGCCGCCGGGCGCATGGGCAAGACCCTGATCGAGGCCGTGCAACTGGTCGATGGCGCAAGCCTGAGTGCGGCGATTGATCGTGCCGACAGCAGTTTGGTTGGGGCGGATGTCGGTGAGTTGGTGGCGCAGGGCAAAATCGGCGTCAATCTGTCCGGCGATCTGAGTGCGGTGCTCGATCAGTTCGATGTGCTGATCGATTTCACTCATCCCTCGGTCACCCTAAAGAACTTGGAAATCTGCCGTCAGGCCGGCAAGTCCATGGTGATTGGTACCACCGGTTTTTCCCCGGATGAAAAGCAATTGCTGGCTGAAGCGGGTAAGCAGATCTCCATCGTGTTTGCCGCCAACTTCAGTGTTGGTGTCAATCTGTGCCTGAAGCTGCTGGACACTGCGGCGCGTGTGCTGGGTGATGATGTGGACATCGAAATTATCGAGGCGCATCACCGGCACAAGGTCGACGCACCGTCCGGCACCGCCTTGCGCATGGGGGAGGTGGTGGCCAATGCCTTGGGGCGCGATCTGCAAAAGGTCGCGGTCTATGGTCGCGAAGGCCAGACTGGCGCGCGTGAGCGCGAAACCATTGGTTTTGCCACCGTGCGCGCTGGCGATGTGGTCGGCGATCACACCGTGTTGTTCGCCGCCGATGGCGAGCGCGTAGAGATCACCCACAAAGCGTCGAGTCGCATGACCTTCGCCAAAGGCGCTGTGCGCGCGGCGCAGTGGCTGCAAAATCGCCAGCCAGGGCTGTACGACATGCAGGATGTGCTTGGTTTGAACTGAGTCATGCTGTCGCAGGTGTGACAGTTAACTGCGTCTTGGGTGCAACTGGCGGTGGACCAAAAAGGGACTTTCCTGTAAGCTTTCTGCTTTAGTGTGTCCACTAAAGTTGCGCAGAATGAATCAGATAAAAAAGCGGGGTGACGGTTGATACGTCATCCCGCTTTTTTACAACCTGCGTTTGCTTCACGTTTTAATTTTCGGAGGTTTTCTTGAGTAAGCCAGCCCTTAAACCTGCCATTTTGGCTCTTGCTGATGGCAGTATTTTTCGCGGCGAGGCCATCGGTGCCGATGGCCAAACTATTGGAGAGGTGGTTTTTAACACCGCCATGACCGGCTATCAGGAAATCCTTACCGATCCTTCCTATGCCCAGCAGATTGTCACCCTGACCTATCCGCACATCGGCAACACCGGCACCACGCCGGAAGACGCCGAGTCCAACCGCGTATGGGCAGCCGGCTTGATTATCCGCGACTTGCCGCTGACCTCCAGCAACTGGCGTAACAAACAGCCGCTTGATGAGTACCTCAAGGAAAACGGCACTGTCGCCATCGCCGGTATTGATACCCGCCGCCTGACCCGCATCCTGCGTGAGAAAGGCTCGCAAAACGGCTGCATTCTGGTCGGCGATGACGCCACCGAAGAAAAAGCGCTGGAATTGGCGCGCAGCTTCCCAGGCCTTAAAGGCATGGACCTGGCTAAAGTGGTTAGCTGTACTGAGCGTTACGAGTGGCGCTCCAGTGTGTGGAATTTGCAGGATGACAGCCATCCGGAAATTCCAGCAAGCGAATTGCCGCACCACGTGGTCGCCTACGATTACGGCGTTAAGTGGAACATTCTGCGCATGTTGGTCGAGCGCGGTTGCCGCGTAACGGTCGTGCCGGCGCAAACGCCTGCTAGCGATGTGCTTGCGCTGAATCCAGATGGTGTTTTCCTGTCCAACGGTCCGGGCGATCCAGAACCGTGCGATTACGCCATTGCTGCGATCAAAGCGGTGTTGGAGACCGATATTCCGGTATTCGGCATCTGCCTCGGCCACCAGTTGCTGGCGCTGGCTTCCGGTGCCAAGACCCTGAAAATGGGCCACGGCCACCACGGTGCCAACCACCCGGTGCAGGATCTGAAAACCGGCGTGGTCATGATCACCAGCCAAAACCACGGTTTTGCCGTGGACGAAAGCAGCCTGCCGAGCAATGTGCGCGCCATTCATAAGTCGCTGTTCGACGGTTCCCTGCAGGGTATCGAGCGTACCGACAAGGACGCCTTCAGCTTCCAAGGTCACCCCGAGGCGAGCCCCGGCCCAGCCGATGTGGCACCGCTGTTCGACCGTTTTATCGAAGCCATGGCCAAGCGCCGTTAAGCCAGCCGACTGACCCAAGGATTCGAGAGAGAGAACATGCCAAAGCGTACAGACATTAAAAGTATCCTGATCCTCGGCGCTGGCCCGATTGTTATCGGCCAGGCTTGCGAGTTCGACTATTCCGGTGCCCAGGCGTGTAAAGCCCTGAAAGAAGAGGGCTACCGCGTCATTCTGGTGAACTCCAACCCCGCCACCATCATGACCGACCCGGCCATGGCCGACGCCACCTACATCGAGCCAATCAAGTGGTCCACTGTGGCCAAGATCATCGAGAAGGAGCGTCCTGATGCTCTGCTGCCGACCATGGGCGGTCAGACTGCGCTGAACTGCGCACTGGACTTGGAAAAGCACGGCATTCTGGAAAAATTTGGCGTCGAGATGATCGGTGCCAACGCCGACACCATCGACAAGGCTGAAGACCGCTCGCGTTTCGACAAGGCGATGAAAGACATCGGCTTGGCCTGCCCGGTTTCCGGCATTGCGCACAACATGGAAGAAGCCTACGGCGTGCTGGAGAAGGTGGGTTTCCCCTGCATTATCCGTCCGTCCTTCACCATGGGTGGCACTGGCGGCGGTATTGCTTATAACCGTGAAGAGTTTGAAGAAATCTGCGCCCGCGGCCTGGATCTGTCGCCGACCAGCGAGTTGCTGATCGATGAATCGCTGATCGGCTGGAAAGAATACGAAATGGAAGTTGTCCGCGACAAAAAGGACAACTGCATCATCGTCTGCGCCATCGAAAACTTCGACCCGATGGGCGTGCACACCGGTGACTCGATCACTGTTGCGCCGGCGCAAACCCTGACCGACAAGGAATACCAGATCCTGCGTAACGCCTCGCTGGCTGTGCTGCGCGAGATCGGTGTGGAAACCGGTGGTTCCAACGTGCAGTTCGGCATTTGCCCGAACACCGGCCGCATGGTGGTGATCGAGATGAACCCGCGCGTGTCGCGTTCCTCGGCGCTGGCCTCCAAGGCCACCGGTTTCCCGATCGCCAAGATCGCCGCGAAGCTGGCTGTGGGTTACACCCTTGATGAGCTGAGCAACGACATCACCGGTGGCCGCACTCCGGCCTCGTTTGAGCCGGCTATCGACTACGTTGTCACCAAGATCCCGCGTTTCGCCTTCGAGAAGTTCCCCAAGGCCGACGCCCGCTTGACCACGCAAATGAAGTCGGTCGGTGAAGTCATGGCCATCGGCCGCACCTTCCAGGAATCCTTGCAGAAAGCCCTGCGTGGTCTGGAAGTCGGCGTTTCGGGCCTCGATCCGATGCTCGATCTGGCCGATCCTGAAGCCGAAAGCACCCTGCGTCGCGAACTGACCGTGCCAAGTGCTGACCGTATTTGGTACATCGGTGATGCTTTCCGTGCAGGTAAGACGGTTGCCGAAGTCTTCGAACTGACCAATATCGATGAGTGGTTCCTGGTGCAGATCGAAGATCTGATCAAGGACGAAGAACGCATCAAAACGCTGGCACTGTCGAGCATTGATCGTGATGCGATGTACAAGCTCAAGCGCAAAGGCTTCTCCGATATTCGCCTGGCCAAGCTGTTGGGTGTGACCGAGAAAACCCTGCGTAGCCAGCGCCACAAGCTGAAAGTGCTGCCGGTGTACAAGCGCGTGGACACCTGCGCCGCTGAGTTCGCCACTGACACGGCTTACATGTACTCGACCTACGAGGAAGAGTGCGAAGCCAATCCGTCGACGCGCGACAAGATCATGATCCTCGGTGGCGGCCCTAACCGCATTGGTCAAGGTATCGAGTTTGACTATTGCTGCGTGCACGCGGCCCTAGCGCTGCGTGAAGACGGTTACGAGACCATCATGGTCAACTGCAACCCGGAAACCGTATCGACCGACTACGACATTTCTGATCGCCTGTACTTCGAGCCGGTGACTCTGGAAGACGTGCTGGAAATCGTCCGTGTCGAGCAGCCGAAAGGTGTGATCGTGCAGTACGGCGGCCAGACTCCGCTGAAAATTTGCCGCGCCTTGGAAGAAGCTGGTGTGCCGATCATCGGTACCAGCCCTGACGCCATCGACCGCGCCGAAGACCGTGAGCGCTTCCAGCAGATGGTGCAGCGTCTAAACCTGCGTCAGCCGGCTAACGCCACTGCGCGCAGTGAAGATGAAGCGCTGGCGCTGTCGAAAAGCATCGGTTACCCGATGGTGGTGCGTCCGTCCTATGTACTGGGCGGCCGGGCGATGGAAATCGTCTACCAGGAAGACGAACTCAAGCGTTACATGCGTGAAGCGGTGAAGGTTTCCAACGACAGCCCCGTATTGCTCGACCGCTTCCTCAACTGCGCCATTGAAGTGGATGTGGATGCGGTGTGTGACGGCGAGACTGTAGTGATCGGTGCGATCATGCAGCACATTGAGCAGGCTGGCGTGCACTCCGGCGACTCGGCGTGCTCGTTGCCGCCTTACTCGTTGCCGATGCACATCCAGGATGAGATCCGCGAGCAGGTCAAGAAAATGGCCTTGGAGCTGGGTGTCGTCGGCTTGATGAACGTGCAGATGGCCGTTCAGGGTGAGGATATCTTCGTCATCGAAGTGAACCCGCGCGCTTCGCGTACCGTGCCGTTCGTCTCCAAGTGTGTGGGTGTCTCCCTGGCGAAAGTAGCTGCCCGCGTCATGGCCGGTAAGTCGCTGGCTGAGGCTGGGTATGCCAAAGAAATCATCCCGCCGTATTTCAGTGTGAAAGAAGCGGTATTCCCGTTCGCCAAGTTCCCCGGCGTCGACCCTATTCTTGGCCCAGAAATGAAGTCCACGGGTGAAGTCATGGGCGTGGGCGATACCTTCGGTGAAGCCTTCGCCAAAGCTCAGTTGGGTGCCAGCGAAATTCTGCCGAACGCCGGCGTGGCCTTTATCAGTGTGCGCGACGACGATAAGCCCTTGGTGGCAGACGTGGCGCGTGATTTGATCGAGTTGGGTTTTGAAGTGGTGGCGACTGCCGGTACTGCCAAGTTGATTGAGGCCGCAGGCTTGCCTGTGCGCCGCGTGAACAAGGTGACCGAAGGCCGCCCGCACGTGGTCGATATGATCAAGAATGACGAAGTCACGTTGATCATCAACACCACTGAGGGGCGTCAGTCGATTGCTGATTCCTACTCCATTCGTCGTAACGCCCTGCAGCACAAGATTTACTGCACCACCACTATTGCGGCGGGTCAGGCGATCTGTGAGGCGCTGAAGTTCGGTCCCGAGAAGACCGTGCGTCGGCTGCAGGATCTGCATGCAGGAATCAAGGCATGACTAAATACCCCATGACCGTTCAGGGCGCTCGCGCCCTGGAAGAAGAGCATGCGCACTTGACCAAGGTTGTGCGCCCCAAGCTCAGTCAAGACATTGGTACTGCCCGTGAGTTGGGTGACCTTAAGGAAAACGCCGAGTACCACGCTGCACGCGAGCAGCAAGGCATGGTCGAGGCGCGTATCCGCGATATCGAAGGTCGTCTGCAGAATGCAGTGATCATCGATGTCACCACCATTGAGCACACCGGCAAAGTGATCTTTGGCACCACTGTTGAGATTGCCAACTGCGAAACCGATGAGAGCGTGATCTACCAGATCGTGGGTGAGGACGAGGCGGACATCAAGCAACGCAAGATATCCGTTGGCTCACCTATCGCTCGCGCCTTGATCGGTAAGAGCGAAGGCGATGTAGTGGTCGTGCAAACGCCCAGTGGCGCGCTCGAGTATGAGATCGTTGAGGTTCGTCATCTCTAAGCCCGCTGGTCGTGATGCCGGATCAATCAGTTGGCTGCTGGCTCAGACGCTCTGGGTCGGTGGCCTCTGGTTGCTGCATTTTCTGCTGCTGCCGGCCATTGCCCATGCAGGCTTGGCGTCGTTGCTGGTGGAAGAAATCAGTAATGCGCTACGGCCACTGCTGATGGGTTTGGCGGCTGTTTGTGCAGGTCTGCAGGTGTTTGTGCTGGTGCGCGCTAAGGGGCTGAGCAGCTTGTGGCGCGATACCCGTGGGCATTTGCTGATAGCTGTCGAGGTGATGGCTGGCAGTTACATTGCTGTACGCCAGTTGGTTGCTACGGCCGACCTCTGGCTGATGTTCAGCTACTTGGCGGTGGCATTCTGCGGCTTACTGCTGGTGTTACAGCCTCCGCCAGTAAGAGCGCAAGACGAAGTGTAGCAAGAGCTTGCCTGCAAGGTGCTTGACGCACCTTGCGCGGCAAATGCATCAGCCTTGGTGGCGATGCACGTTTGACAGGTTCTTGTTGACCTTAGGATTTTTGCGATAGATCAGTGCCATTTTACCGATCACTTGTACGGTTTCGGCTTTGCCGGCTTTGCACAGCTCGCTAATGGCCGCCAAGCGATCTTCACGCTCAATGATGCGCAATTGCACTTTAATCAGTTCATGATCGCTCAGTGCGCGCTCCAGTTCGGCGAGCACACCTTCGGTCAAACCATTGTCGGCCACGATCAATACAGGCTTTAGGTGGTGGCCGATAGATTTGAATTGTTTCTTCTGCTCTTGAGTGAGCGGCATAATCTGATTCCTGCATTTAATCTGATAAAAAACGGCGATTAGTTTACCCGAGCGTCTTCGGGACCGCCCAGATATTCATGCGTTGCACAGTTCGAGGTATTGCGTGGCCCGTTCCAAGACCAGTCAAGGTTGGCTGAAAGAGCACTTCAACGACCCCTACGTCAAAATGGCGCAAAAGGATGGTTATCGTTCGCGCGCCAGTTACAAACTGCTTGAGATTCAGGAGAAGGATCGCATCCTTAGGCCTGGCATCACTGTAGTCGATCTTGGTGCCGCACCTGGTGGTTGGTCTCAGGTCACCAGTCGAGTGATCGGTGACAAGGGGCGGCTGATCGCGTCAGATATTCTGGAAATGGACAGCATTCCCGATGTCAATTTCATCCAAGGTGACTTTACCGACGATGAGGTGTTCGCAAAGATCCTTGAGGCAATCGGTAATCAGCCGGTAGACCTTGTGATTTCAGACATGGCCCCCAATATGAGTGGGGTGAGAGAGTCGGATCAGCCTCGCGCGATGTACCTCTGCGAGCTGGCGCTGGATTTGTCGTCTCGGGTGTTGCGGCCAGGCGGTGATTTTCTGATCAAGATCTTCCAAGGCGAAGGCTTTGATCTCTACCACAAGCAGGTGCGACAGATGTTCGACAAGGTGCAGATGCGCAAGCCGCTTTCTTCACGTGATCGCTCGCGAGAGCAGTACATGCTCGCGCGTGGCTTTCGCGGTATTTGAAGGCTGCTGAGTGACTCTGCGAATTGTTTTGCGCGTACGCGGTCCTAATGCAAATAAAGGGTTACAGACGGTGCCTGCCAGGGGTGGGCGTTGTGTAGTAAGTTAGACCGGTACATAACTGGTCGTCATGCGAAGCGCGCTTCAGCAAGGGGCCTGCTTCAGAGGGTAGTAAATTGAACGACATGGCAAAGAATCTGGTCCTGTGGTTGATCATCGCAGCCGTTTTGGTAACGGTGATGAACAATTTCTCCAGCCCGAGTGAGACGAACAAACTCAATTACTCGCAGTTCATCCAGCAGGTGCAGGATGGCGGTGTCAAGCGAGTCACCGTCGATGGTTTCATTATCAGCGGCACACGCATTGACGGCTCGTCATTCGAAACCGTACGGCCTGCGATTCAGGACAATGGCCTGATCAAGGATCTGATGGACAATAACGTCGAGATCGTCGGCAAGCAGCCTGAGCAACAGAGCATTTGGACGCAGTTGCTGGTAGCCAGCTTCCCGATTCTGGTGATTATTGCTGTCTTTATGTTCTTCATGCGTCAGATGCAAGGTGGTGCGGGCGGCAAGGGTGGGCCGATGAGCTTCGGTAAATCTAAGGCGCGTTTGCTCTCCGAAGATCAGGTCAAGACAACTTTTGCTGACGTTGCCGGTTGCGACGAGGCTAAAGAAGAAGTCAGTGAGTTGGTTGAGTTCCTGCGTGATCCTGGCAAATTCCAGCGTCTCGGTGGTCGCATACCGCGTGGCGTGTTGATGGTTGGCTCGCCAGGTACCGGTAAAACATTGCTTGCCAAGGCTGTTGCCGGCGAAGCCAAAGTGCCGTTCTTCACCATTTCGGGTTCGGACTTTGTCGAGATGTTCGTCGGTGTCGGTGCGTCCCGTGTGCGTGACATGTTCGAGCAGGCCAAGAAGCACGCACCCTGCATCATCTTTATCGATGAGATCGACGCTGTAGGTCGTCATCGTGGCGCAGGTATGGGCGGTGGTCACGACGAGCGTGAGCAAACACTCAACCAGTTGCTGGTTGAGATGGATGGCTTTGAAATGAATGACGGCATCATCGTGATCGCCGCCACTAACCGTCCGGATGTGCTCGACCCTGCGTTGCTGCGCCCGGGTCGCTTCGACCGTCAGGTTGTGGTTGGCTTGCCTGACATTCGCGGTCGCGAGCAGATTCTCAAAGTCCACATGCGCAAAGTGCCTATGGGCGAAGACGTTGCTCCTGCCGTTATTGCTCGTGGTACGCCAGGTTTCTCTGGTGCTGATCTGGCTAACCTGGTCAACGAGGCGTCACTGTTTGCTGCGCGTGCTGGTAAGCGCGTAGTCGAAATGAAAGAGTTCGAACTGGCCAAAGACAAGATCATGATGGGCGCTGAGCGTAAAACAATGGTCATGTCCGACAAAGAGAAACTGAACACGGCTTATCACGAGGCGGGTCACGCCATCGTGGGTCGTCTGGTGCCTGAGCATGATCCCGTCTACAAAGTGTCGATCATCCCCCGTGGTCGTGCGCTGGGCGTAACGATGTTTCTGCCTGAGGAGGACCGTTACAGTCTCTCCAAGCGCGCGCTGATCAGCCAGATTTGCTCGTTGTTCGGCGGCCGTATCGCTGAAGAAATGACGTTGGGTTTTGATGGTGTGACCACTGGCGCATCCAACGACATCATGCGTGCCACGCAGCTTGCCAAGAACATGGTGACCAAGTGGGGGCTGTCCGAGAAGCTTGGCCCGCTCATGTATGCGGAGGAGGAGGGTGAAGTCTTCCTTGGTCGCAGTATGGGTAGCAACCAGAGCAACGTTTCTTCTGAAACCGCCAAGTTGATCGATCAGGAAGTGCGCAGCATCATTGATGAGTGCTACGGCACTGCCAAGCAGTTGCTTCAAGCAAACCGTGACAAGCTCGACGCCATGGCAGAAGCACTGATGAAGTATGAAACCATTGATGCCGAACAAATCGACGACATCATGAATGGCCTAGACCCTCGTGATCCCAAAGGCTGGCAGGGTAATGACAGCGGTGGTGGCACGCCGACTGCGCCTGTAGCCGTGGTCGAGTCTGTGGAAAAACCCATCGGTGGTCCGGCCGCTGAGCTCTAAGGTTCTTCATGTCTGATGTGTCACCTTTCGGCCGGCTACCTTGTGGTAGCCGGCTTCTTGATTTAAGCCGTCCGCATGTGATGGGCATTCTTAATGTCACGCCCGACTCGTTTTCTGATGGGGGGCGTTTTGGTCAGCGTGACATGGCTTTGCGACATGCCGAAGCCATGCTGCTTGCAGGTGCCACGCTCATTGATGTGGGTGGCGAGTCAACGCGTCCAGGTGCGCGTGCGGTGTCGACGACTGAAGAGCTTGAGCGGGTTGCGCCTGTTGTTGAAGCTATTGCGGCGGAGCTTGATGTCATTATTTCGGTAGATACCTCGACGCCAGCGGTTATGCGTGAGGCGGCTCGCTTAGGTGCTGGATTAATCAATGACGTTCGCGCCCTGCAGCGCGACGGCGCACTTGATGCAGTGCGCGATACAGGATTGCCTGTATGCCTCATGCACATGCGTGGCGAGCCCGGCAGCATGCAGGACAGTCCTCAATACGCCGATGTAGTCGCGCAAGTCAGTGATTTTTTGCTTGAGCGCATGATCGCGTGTGAGTCCGAAGGGATTGCACGTGACCGCATCATTCTCGACCCGGGCTTCGGCTTTGCAAAAAATCTTCAGCACAACCTCTCGCTGTTTAAACATTTAGCAAAACTGCATGTGCTCGGGCGTCCACTGCTGGTTGGGGTATCGCGCAAGAGCATGATTGGGCAAGCGCTCGGGCGTGAGGTGGGTGGTCGTCTTTCTGGCAGTCTGGCGTTGGCTGCATTAGGTATTAGCAAGGGAGCTCGCATACTGCGAGTTCACGATGTTGCGGAAACGGTTGATGTTGTTCGCATGATAGCTGCGGTTGAAGCGGCTGAATAAGTTAGAAGGATTTGCGCAATGAGTAGAAAATTTTTTGGCACCGATGGTATTCGGGGTCGTGTGGGCGATTTCCCAATTACTCCTGACTTTATGCTCAAGCTCGGTTGGGCGGCCGGTATGGCGTTTCGTAAGCAAGGCAAATGCCGCATTTTGATTGGCAAAGACACGCGCATTTCCGGTTACATGTTTGAGTCAGCGCTTGAGGCTGGGCTTTCTGCGGCGGGTGCTGACGTTATGCTGCTCGGGCCGATGCCTACGCCGGCCATTGCCTATCTCACGCGAACCTTTCAGGCCGAGGCAGGTATTGTCATCAGTGCGTCGCATAATCCACATCATGACAACGGCATCAAATTCTTCTCAGGTCAGGGCACTAAGTTGCCGGATGAGATTGAGATGATGATTGAAGAGCTGCTTGATCAGCCCATGACCGTGGTGGAGTCGGATCAGCTTGGTAAAGTTTCGCGTATCAATGACGCGGCGGGGCGCTACATCGAGTTCTGTAAGAGCAGTGTGCCTAGCAGTACAAGTTTTGCGGGTTTGAAGGTTGTAGTCGATTGCGCTCATGGTGCCGCCTATAAGGTTGCGCCGAGTGTTTTTCGCGAGCTAGGGGCGCAGGTAACCGTGTTGTCTGCGCAGCCTAATGGTTTGAATATCAATGACGGTTGTGGCTCGACCCATGTTGAGGCCTTGCAGGCTGAGGTTTTGGCGCAGAAGGCTGATCTGGGTATCGCATTTGATGGTGATGCTGATCGGGTGTTGATGATTGATCACGCAGGCGTCGTGGTGGATGGCGATGAGCTGTTGTTCATTATCGCCCGTGATCTGCAGGAGCGCGGCAAGTTGCAGGGTGGAGTGGTTGGCACCTTGATGAGCAACTTGGGCATGGAGTTGGCGCTGGCAGATCTGGGTATTCCGTTTGTGCGGGCCAAGGTCGGTGACCGTTATGTCATCGCAGAGTTGTTGGCGCGGGAATGGCAGTTAGGTGGCGAGGGTTCAGGGCATCTGGTCTGCTTCCAGCATACGACCACAGGGGATGCCATCATTGCGGCGTTGCAGGTGTTGATGGCATTAAAGCGTCGTGGGCAAACATTAGCTGAAGCGCGGCTGGGCATGCAGAAGTGTCCGCAGGTGTTGATCAATGTTCGCTTTGCGGGTGGGTTGGATCCGCTTGAGCATCCCTTAGTGCAAGAGGCAAGTTCGCGCGTCACAGCGCAAATGGCGGGGCGCGGGCGTGTGCTGTTGCGCAAGTCTGGCACTGAGCCGCTGGTGCGTGTGATGGTTGAAGGTGAGGATGAGGCGCAGGTCCGTAGCTATGCCAATGAATTGGCTGATGTTGTTGCGCACGTATGTGCTTGATTTGGCTTGCCAGTCTGAAAACTGTTGGGTAACATCTGCGCCCTCTTTGACCGACGAGGTAAAGCATGCGTCGCCCAATGGTTGCTGGTAACTGGAAAATGCACGGTACCCGCGCTAGCGTCGCAGAGCTGATCGACGGTCTTTGCAAGCAGGTGTTTCCTGCAGGTGTGGATGTAGCGGTTTTCCCTTCCATGCTGCATGTCTCTCAGGCAGTTGAGGGGTTGTCGGGAGGTGTTGTGATGGTCGGTGCGCAAGATTGTGCCGTTGAATCACAGCAGGGTGCGTTGACCGGTGAGGTGGCTTCGAGTCAGTTGCAAGATGCTCGATGTGTGCTCGTGCTGGTCGGTCACTCGGAGCGAAGGATTTTGCTGGGTGAGTCTGATGAGCTTGTGGTGCGCAAGTTTGCCGCTGCACAGTCTTCAGGTCTTATTCCGGTGCTGTGTGTGGGTGAGACGCTTGCGCAGCGTCAGGCTGGCGAAACCCTAGCTGTTGTTGCTTCGCAAGTTTCTGCAGTGATTGGTGCTTTGGGTGTGGAAGTGTTTGATTGTGCTGTTATTGCCTATGAGCCGGTTTGGGCGATTGGTACGGGTCTGACTGCTTCGCCTGAGCAGGCGCAAGAAGTTCATGCGGCTATTCGTGAGCAGCTTGCCAAGTGCGATGCGGTACTGGCGAGCAAAGTAAGAATTTTGTATGGCGGCAGTGTTAAGGCCGTAACTGCTACCGAGCTTTTCGGTATGCCTGATATAGATGGAGGGCTTGTGGGTGGAGCCTCTCTGAATGCGGATGAGTTCGGTGCGATCTGTCGCGCCGCAGGAAGTTAAGAAAATGCTGGAAACAGTCATCGTTGTACTTCATCTGCTGGGCGCTATTGCCGTTGTTGTTCTGGTTCTCTTGCAGCAAGGTAAGGGTGCTGATGCAGGCGCATCTTTTGGTGGTGGTGCGTCCACTACCGTATTCGGCAGTCAAGGAAGTGCTACCTTTTTGAGTCGAGTTACTGCTATACTTGCAGCCGGTTTTTTCATGACTAGCTTGGGTTTAGCGTTCTTTGCTAAAGATAAAGCTGACGGCTTGGCTCAGGTTGGTTTGCCTGATCCAGCTGTGCTAGAAGTGCAACAGGCTAAGCCAGCTGTTGAAGATGTACCTGTTCTGGAAGCAACTAAGCCGGCGGTTGATGCGGTGGACGTACCTCAAGCTCCTGAGCAGCAGTAATAGCAACACGCTTTATGTTGTAAACGATTTTGCCGAGGTGGTGGAATTGGTAGACACGCTACCTTGAGGTGGTAGTGGCCATAGGCTGTAGGGGTTCGAGTCCCCTCCTCGGTACCAATTTTCAAAAAGGCCCGCTAAATGCGGGCCTTTTTGTTGCTGGAGTGTCGATTGACCCTGGATGAGGTTCGGTCGTATAATCCGGCCCCAGCTTTGATGTGGGATTGAGCAGTAAAGTCGCTCCTCGGATTAAACCCCGACGCTGGCTGGGTTAACCAGCCCCCGCATTGAATTGCAGAGGAGCCCCTTGAAAGGGGCTTTTTGCTAGCTGGACGACAGCTTTGCCGGCCTTTATAGGGCGGTTTGATGATGGGCGATTCGCCCATTTTTTATTTTTACAGCATGCGCGAGGGGTTCAGGTGTCGAGCAAGCTAGAACAGTTGCAGGCCTTGGTGGCTCCGGTAGTCGAGGCTCTTGGCTATCAATGCTGGGGTGTCGAGTTCCTGTCACAAGGGCGGCATTCTTTGCTGCGAATTTATATTGATAAGCAGCCTGATGGCGTTGTTATCGAAGACTGCGAAATTGTCAGTCGGCAGATCAGCGGTGTCCTCGATGTCGAGGATCCAATCACTGCTGAGTACACCCTTGAGGTGTCATCACCAGGTATGGATCGGCCGTTGTTCACGATTGAGCAGTTCGCCAGTCATGCCGGTGAGCAAGTAAAAATCAAGCTGCGCTCGCCTTTTGAAGGGCGACGCAACTTTCAGGGCCTTCTGCGCGGTGTAGAAGAACAGGATGTGGTGGTGCTGGTGGATGACCACGAGTTCCTGTTGCCGATTGAAATGATCGACAAGGCCAACATTATCCCCAGGTTTGATTGAAGCGCGGATCCCGCGAGAGCTGCGCGGATTGCGCAGTGTCCAATGGATTGCGAAAGGCGAGGCGTACGATGAGCAAAGAAGTACTGCTGGTTGTTGAGTCGGTGTCCAACGAAAAGGGCGTTCCGGCCAGCGTGATTTTTGAAGCGTTGGAGTTGGCTCTGGCGACTGCAACAAAAAAACGTTTTGAGGACGAAGTTGAACTGCGTGTGGCGATTAATCGTCAAACAGGCAGCTACGAGACGTTCCGCTGCTGGACAGTGGTTGAAGAAGCGGACTTCGATGACCCTGCGCACCAGGTCACGACCGATATGCCGCGCGCCGTCGAAGCCAACGCAAAAGTGGGTGATGTGCTCGAGGAGAAAATCGAGTCCATCGAGTTCGGCCGTATCGCTGCGCAAACCGCCAAGCAGGTGATTGTCCAGAAAGTTCGCGAAGCTGAACGCGCCCAGGTGGTTGAAGCCTATCGTGAGCGATTGGGCGAAATCATCTCTGGCACCGTTAAAAAAGTGACCCGCGACAGCGTCATTGTTGACCTGGGTAACAACGCAGAAGCCATGTTGGCTCGCGAAGACATTATCTCTCGTGAGACTTTCCGTGTCGGTGTGCGTCTGCGCGCCCTGCTCAAGGAAATCCGCACCGAGAACCGCGGCCCGCAGCTTATCCTCTCGCGTACTGCGCCTGAGATGTTGATTGAGCTGTTCCGCATTGAAGTGCCAGAAATTGCCGAAGAGCTGATTGAAGTCATGGGTGCTTCCCGTGATCCGGGTTCGCGCGCCAAGTTGGCTGTGCGTTCCAAAGACAAGCGCATCGACCCGCAAGGTGCCTGTATCGGCATGCGCGGTTCGCGCGTGCAAGCCGTTTCCGGTGAACTGGCGGGTGAGCGTGTTGATATCGTGCTGTGGGATGACAATCCTGCTCAGTTCGTCATCAATGCCATGTCGCCTGCTGAAGTCGCCGCCATTATCGTCGACGAAGATGCCCATGCCATGGATATCGCCGTTGCCGCTGACAACCTTGCTCAGGCCATTGGTCGTGGCGGTCAGAACGTGCGCTTGGCCAGTCAGTTGACTGGTTGGACGCTAAACGTCATGACTGAAGCGGATATTCAAGCCAAGCAACAGGCTGAAACAGGCGACATCCTGCAGCGCTTTATTGACGATCTTGAAGTCGATGAAGAGCTTGCTCAGGTGTTGGTCGAAGAGGGCTTCACCAGCCTTGAAGAAATTGCCTACGTACCGATGGAAGAGATGCTCAGCATCAATGGTTTTGACGAGGAAATCGTCAACGAGCTTCGCGCTCGCGCCAAAGATCGCTTGCTGACCAAAGCCATTGCCAACGAGGAAAAGCTGGCAGATGCCCACCCAGCCGAAGACTTGCTCTCGCTAGAGGGGATGGATAAGGCGCTTGCGCATGAACTGGCAGTGCGCGGCGTTGTTAACCGCGAAGACCTGGCCGAGCAGTCGATTGATGACCTGCTCGACATCGACGGTATCGACGCTGAGCGAGCCGGCAAGTTGATCATGGCCGCCCGAGCCCATTGGTTCGAGTAAGCAGTTGCGGCCTGAGGAGAGAAATGCATGACGCAAGTCACGGTTAAAGAACTGGCCCAAGTGGTCAATACGCCGGTTGAACGCCTGCTGCAGCAAATGAGTGAGGCAGGTTTGCCGCACAAAAGTGCCGAGCAAGCGGTGACCGACAGTGAGAAGCAAGCCCTGTTGGCTTATCTCAAAAGCAGCCACGGCGACAAAGTGGAAGAGCCGCGTAAGATTACCTTGCAGCGCAAAACCACTAGCACCCTTCGTGCTGCCGGTAGCAAGACCATCAGCGTTGAGGTACGTAAGAAGAAAACCTTCGTTAAACGCAGCGCCGAAGAAATTGAAGCCGAGAAGCAGCGTGAGCTCGCAGAGCATCGCGCAGCTGCCGAAGCCGCTCGCTTGAAAGCTGAAGAAGAAGCCAAGCAGCGTGCGGTTGCTGAACCGCAACGCGCGGCTTCAGCTCCTGCTCAGCCTGAAGCACCCGCAGCAGAAGCGCCGGTTGCAGCAGTAGCTGTTGAGTTGCCTGTTGTTGCTGCAGTGGTTGAGGAGCGCAAGAAGGAAGAGCCGCGCCGCCCAGATAAAGCACGCAACGATGATGCCGAGCGTCGTGGTGGTGATCGTAAGACCACCCAGCATCGTCCGAGCGTTAAGGAAAAAGCCCCGGCGCCACGTGTTGCACCACGCTCTATTGACGAAGAAAGCGACAGCTTCCGTCGCGGTGGTCGTGGCAAGGGCAAGCTGAAGAAGCGTAATGCCCATGGCTTCCAGAGCCCGACCGGTCCAATCGTGCGTGAAGTGAAGATCGGCGAAACCATCACTGTGGGCGATCTTGCTCAGCAGATGTCGGTTAAAGCCGCTGAAATCATCAAGTTCATGTTCAAACTGGGTACTCCGGCGACCATTAACCAGGTCCTGGATCAGGAAACTGCCCAGCTGGTTGCTGAAGAACTGGGCCACAAAGTCATCCTGGTCAGCGACACGGCCTTGGAAGATTCTTTGGCTGAGTCTTTGAAATTCGAAGGTGAGACCTTCTCCCGTGCGCCGGTTGTGACGGTCATGGGTCACGTTGACCACGGTAAAACCTCGCTGCTCGACTATATTCGTCGCGCCAAGGTAGCTGCTGGCGAAGCCGGTGGTATTACCCAGCATATCGGTGCCTACCACGTAGAAACCGAGCGCGGCATGGTCACCTTCCTTGATACCCCGGGCCACGCCGCGTTCACCGCGATGCGTGCCCGTGGTGCCAAGGCGACAGATATTGTGATCCTGGTGGTTGCAGCGGACGACGGCGTGATGCCGCAGACCATTGAAGCCGTTCAGCACGCCAAGGCCGCCGGTGTTCCGCTGGTAGTGGCAGTGAATAAGATCGACAAGCCTGGCGCTGACCTCGACCGCATTCGCAGCGAGTTGTCCGTGCATGGCGTGACGTCGGAAGAGTGGGGCGGTGATACGCCGTTCGTTTCTGTCTCGGCCAAGGTCGGTACTGGTGTTGACGAGCTGCTTGAAGCTGTACTGCTGCAGGCCGAGATTCTTGAGCTGAAAGCCACGCCATCGGCCCCAGGTCGTGGTGTTGTGGTCGAGTCGCGCCTTGATAAAGGTCGCGGTCCGGTTGCCACCGTATTGGTTCAGGACGGTACGCTGCGTCAAGGCGATATGGTGCTGATCGGTTCCAACTTCGGTCGTATCCGCGCCATGCTCGACGAGAATGGCAAGCCAATCAAAGAAGCTGGTCCGTCGATTCCGGTCGAGATTCTTGGCCTGGACGGCACGCCGGATGCTGGCGATGACATGAGCGTATTGGCTGACGAGAAGAAAGCCCGCGAAGTCGCACTGTTCCGCCAAGGCAAGTTCCGTGAAGTTAAGCTGGCCCGTGCTCACGCCGGCAAGCTGGAAAATATCTTCGAGAACATGGGTCAGGAAGAGAAAAAGACGCTCAACATCGTCCTCAAATCCGACGTCCGTGGTTCTCTGGAAGCGCTGCAAGGCTCGCTCAGCGGCCTGGGTAACGATGAAGTGCAAGTGCGTGTGGTCGGCGGCGGTGTCGGTGGTATCACCGAATCCGATGCTAACCTGGCGCTGGCCTCCAACGCTGTACTGTTCGGCTTCAACGTGCGTGCCGATGCCGGTGCGCGCAAGATCGTCGAGCAGGAAGGTCTGGATATGCGTTACTACAACGTGATCTACGACATCATCGAAGACGTGAAGAAAGCGCTGACCGGCATGCTCGGCAGTGATGTTCGCGAGAACATCCTGGGTATCGCTGAGGTGCGTGACGTGTTCCGTTCGCCGAAGTTTGGTGCCATTGCCGGTTGTATGGTGGTTGAAGGTACGGTTTACCGTAACCGTCCGATCCGCGTACTGCGCGACGACGTGGTGATCTTCGAAGGCGAGCTGGAATCCCTGCGTCGCTTTAAAGACGATGCCTCCGAAGTGCGTAATGGCATGGAGTGCGGTATCGGCGTGAAGAGCTACAACGACGTCAAGGTCGGCGACAAAATCGAAGTGTTCGAGAAAGTCCAAGTGGCCCGTAGCCTGTAAGCACGAGCCGCAACACGCAGCGCCCGGCCCCGCTTTTGCGCGGCCGGGCGTTTGCCGCTTTTAGGTCCGCTGCTTTTTCGAGCCGCGTGACGAGTGAAGGTAGTAGAAATGGCCAAAGAATTTAGCCGGGCCCAGCGCATCGGCGACCAAATACAGCGCGAACTGGCGCAGTTGATCCGCATGGAAATCAAGGACCCGCGTCTCGGCGGTCTGGTGACCATCACCGCCGTAGAAGTCAGTCGCGACTCCAGTCATGCCAAGGTGTTTGTCACCATCATGGGTGGCGAGCCGGAAGAAGGCGTTGATCCCGTGGTGCAGAGCATCAAGGTGCTCAACGATGCCAGCGGCTTCCTGCGCATGCAGTTGGGGCGGGCGATGAAGCTACGCAGCGTGCCTAACCTGCGTTTCCATTACGACGAAAGCGTTATCCGTGGTGCGCAGTTGTCGGCCCTGATCGAGCGTGCAGTCAGCGAAGACCGTCAGCACGACGACGAACCTGAGGCTAAGGAGTAAGCGCGTGGCCCAGGTCAAACGTATTCGTCGTGCCGTTGATGGCATTATCCTGCTCGATAAGCCCAAAGGCTTTAGCTCCAACGCCGCTCTGCAGAAGGTACGCTGGCTGCTCAACGCCGAGAAGGCCGGGCATACCGGCAGCCTTGATCCGTTGGCTACTGGCGTGCTGCCATTGTGCTTCGGTGAGGCCACAAAGTTTTCCCAGTACCTGCTGGATGCCGATAAAGGCTACGAAACGCTGATGCAGTTGGGCGTTACCACCACCACAGCCGATGCTGAAGGTGAAGTGCTGGAACGTCGCCCAGTGACCGTTGGTCGCGCCGATATCGAAGCGGTTCTTCCCCAATTTCGCGGCGAAATCAGCCAGATACCGCCGATGTACTCGGCGCTCAAGCGTGATGGGCAGCCGCTTTACAAGCTCGCTCGTGCTGGCGAAGTAGTGGAGCGCGAGCCGCGTTCTGTTACTATTGCGCGCCTGGAATTACTGAGCTGCGAGGCGGAGCAAGCGCGCCTGGCGGTTGATTGCAGCAAGGGCACCTATATTCGTACGCTGGTCGAAGATATCGGCCACCAGTTGGGATGTGGTGCGCACGTTGCTGAGTTGCGCAGAACCAAAGCTGGCCCTTTTGATTTAAGCCGTACCGTAACGCTCGAAGAACTGGAGCGGGTGCATGCTGAAGGGGGCAACGAAGCGGTTGATCAGTTTTTGCAGCCGTCCGACAGCGGCCTGCAACATTGGCCATTGCTGCAGTTCTCTGAGCACAGTTCGTTTTACTGGCTGCAAGGGCAGCCGGTACGCGCCCCCGAAGCGCCAAAGTTCGGCATGGTTCGGGTGCAAGACCACAACGGTCGCTTTATCGGTATCGGTGAAGTGAGCGAAGACGGGCGTATTGCGCCGCGTCGTTTGATTTCAACCAAGGCATAGCCAGGGTTGCAGCCGCTGAACACTGTTCGGTGGTAGATGATTCGGTCAGTTTGGCCGTAGCGCAGGTAAAGGGTTTCGGCTCTGGCCTGCGTGTATCGAGGGTGGCTGTTAATAGGCGCGGTCATACCTCACTTAAAAACACGGGAAGCGATTCCCGGCCTATTGCGACTGTTTCGGCAGTTGCCTAACTGAGAGGATTGCCCCATGGCACTCAGCGTTGAAGAAAAAGCCCAAATCGTAACTGACTACCAGCAAGCTGCTGGCGACACCGGTAGCCCGGAAGTGCAAGTTGCACTGCTGTCCGCCAACATCAACAAGCTGCAAGGCCACTTCAAGGCCAACGGTAAAGATCACCACTCGCGTCGTGGCCTGATCCGTATGGTTAACCAGCGTCGTAAGCTGCTGGATTACCTGAAGGGCAAGGATGTTAGTCGTTACAGCGCCCTGATCGGTCGCCTGGGTCTGCGTCGCTAAGCAATGCTTACGCGTAGCTGACTGCCGAAGCTGGAAGTGGGGTTTGCCCCTGCTTCCAGCTTTTGCTTTTCTGCTTTAGCTGTTTTGGACGATAGCGGGTCCGATTCCCGTAACCGCCCACACATTCTGCAAGACCCGTTTGTTCACGTTGACGTGATAGAACGGTGCAAGAACCGCTTTCCCCAAGGGCAACAAAGAGAAGGAAAACACCGTGAACCCGGTAATCAAGAAGTTCCAGTTCGGTCAATCGACCGTTACCCTCGAGACAGGCCGTATCGCCCGTCAAGCCTCCGGCGCAGTGCTGGTCACCGTTGACGACGACGTCGCCGTACTGGTCGCCGTAACCGGCGCCAAGACTGCCGACCCAAGCAAAGGCTTTTTCCCGCTGTCCGTGCACTACCAGGAAAAAACCTACGCAGCCGGCAAGATCCCCGGCGGTTTCTTCAAGCGTGAAGCGCGCCCAAGCGAAAAAGAAACCCTGACCTCGCGTCTGATCGACCGTCCGATCCGTCCGCTGTTCCCGGAAGGTTTCCAGAACGAAGTGCAGGTTATCTGCACCGTGATCTCCACCAGCAAGAAGACTGATCCGGACATCGCTGCGATGATCGGTACTTCCGCTGCACTGGCCATCTCCGGCATCCCGTTCAACGGCCCGATCGGTGCTGCGCGCGTAGCCTTCCACCCGGAAACCGGCTACCTGCTCAACCCGACTTACGAGCAACTCAAGGCTTCGAGCCTGGACATGGTTGTAGCCGGTACTAAAGATGCCGTGCTGATGGTTGAATCGGAAGCCAAAGAGCTGACCGAAGACCAGATGCTGGGCGCTGTACTGTTTGCTCACGACGAGTTCCAGGCCGTGATCCAGGCCGTTACCGAGCTGGCTGCTGAAGCCGCCAAGCCGACGTGGGACTGGCAGCCGAAAGCGGAAAACACCGCACTGCTCAATGCCATTCGCAGCGAATTCGGTGAAGCGATTTCTCAGGCCTACACCATCATCATCAAGCAAGACCGCTACGCGCGCCTGGGTGAGCTGAAAGATCAGGTAGTCGCCAAGCTTTCCGGTGCTGAAGGTCAGCCTTCTGCTGGTGAAGTCAAAGAAGCCTTTGGTGAAATCGAATACCGCACCGTGCGCGAGAACATCGTTAACGGTAAGCCGCGTATCGACGGCCGTGATACCCGCACTGTGCGAGGTCTGAACATCGAAGTCGGTGTGCTGGACAAAACCCACGGTTCGGCCCTGTTCACCCGTGGCGAAACCCAGGCTCTGGTTGTAGCGACCCTCGGTACCGCCCGTGACGCGCAACTGCTCGACACCCTGGAAGGCGAGAAGAAAGACCCCTTCATGCTGCACTACAACTTCCCGCCGTACTCGGTGGGCGAGTGTGGTCGCATGGGTGCTACTGGCCGTCGCGAAATCGGTCACGGCCGTCTGGCCCGTCGTTCGGTTCAGGCCATGCTGCCAGCCGCTGACGTGTTCCCGTACACCATCCGCGTAGTATCGGAAATCACCGAGTCCAACGGTTCGTCTTCGATGGCATCCGTTTGCGGTGCTTCCCTGGCACTGATGGACGCCGGTGTGCCGATGAAGGCACCGGTAGCCGGTATCGCCATGGGTCTGGTTAAAGAAGGCGAGAAATTTGCCGTTCTGACCGACATCCTCGGCGACGAAGATCACCTGGGCGACATGGACTTCAAAGTAGCTGGTACCGCCAAGGGCGTAACCGCACTGCAGATGGACATCAAGATCCAGGGCATCACCGAAGAAATCATGGAAATCGCTCTGGGCCAAGCCCTGGAAGCGCGCCTGAATATTCTCGGTCAGATGAACAAGATCATCGCAACCTCGCGCACCGAGTTGTCGGCTAACGCCCCAACCATGATCGCGATGAAGATCGACCAGGACAAAATTCGCGACGTGATCGGCAAAGGTGGTGCAACCATCCGCGCTATCTGCGAAGAAACCAAAGCGTCGATCGACATCGAAGACGATGGCTCGATCAAGATCTTCGGCGAAACCAAGGAAGCCGCAGAAGCAGCGCGTCAGCGCGTTCTGGGCATCACCGCGGAAGCCGAGATCGGCAAGATCTACATCGGTAAGGTTGAGCGCATCGTCGATTTCGGTGCCTTCGTTAACATCCTGCCGGGCAAAGACGGTCTGGTGCACATCTCCATGCTCAGCGATGCGCGTGTTGAGAAGGTGACTGACATTCTGAAAGAAGGTCAGGAAGTGGAAGTGTTGGTACTGGACGTGGACAACCGCGGCCGCATCAAGCTGTCCATCAAAGACGTAGCTGCAGCCAAGGTGTCGGGCGTTTAATCACCCCGGTATGCCTTGATTGAGTGCAGCCCAAGCGGCTGTACTCGTTAATTAAAAGCCCCGCTGGTTTTGCCAGCGGGGCTTTTTTATGCGTCAGACCTAGTGGTTTTTAGCTTGGCTGTCGGTGGGGTGTGCATCGCGGGGTGACACGCGGAATGTGATGCTTACACGAGTGGCTGCCGAGTTTTACTGGCGTATCGAAACGCCGCTCAAAGACCGCGCTTGCTGTCGATTTTGACCAGGCGATTGCCTTCAAAACGCAGGAATTGGTACATGCCATTGCGTGGCCCGTAGACCCATTCTTCAACGGCTACTTCATTGCGAAAACCATAGGCATCAAGCACTTCGCGGTAGCCGACAAACTCGCGGCTCATCGGCTCGCCACATTTACTGGCGACCACGCTGGAGGAGTCCGTCACGCTGATCAGGCCGCTGTCACAGCGCAGGGTCGACGAGGCCTGTGCCACGGTAGGCAGCAAAATTAATAGGCTGCAGATAAGTGCTTTCAATCGACGCTCCTTGTTTTAACGACTACGACGGCGCTCGATAGCGCGCAAGCGCGTGCCCTCGAACGTCAAAATGCTCAGCATGCCGTTATCCGGGCCGTAGACCCATTCCTCAATCTGGTATTCACGGCGCTCGTTAGGGCCGAGTGAATAACCGACCAGGTCACGAAAGGCGGGTTCGCCGCACTTTTGTAGTACCTCGAAACGTCGGTCATCCAGGCTCACCAGTTGGCTGCCGCAGCGCAAGGTGTCGGCCTGCGCCATGAGCGGTGTGATTAGCAAGGTGAGTAATAGCATGCGGGATAACGTGCGCATAGGTACAAGGCTCATGGGCTGCCAAGGTGCAGTGTGGAGGCGACGCGACCATCGGTGTCGGCCTGGACACTGTTGACATCCAACAAGTGAATTCGTTCGTCGGCCAGGCCGCCACGGTCAACCAGGTAGTCCTTAATTTCACCGGCTCGCGCCTGGGCCAGTTGGCGCTGTAACAGTTCGCTCTGCGCCCAGGACTGCAGGACTGCATCGCGCATCTTGTTATGGCGTTCTTGTTCGGGCAGTTCGCGCCATTCAGCCGGCGGTTGCTGTTTGAGGCGCACGCGATAAATGCCCTCGAGGAGAACCGCTTTGTCGTCGTCATCAATGATCAGGTCGCTGGGTTGTGCGGGAACTTCGTCGCCGCGCCGTTGCAGGATTTTGTACCACGTGGCCTGGTATTCACGCTCCAAGCGGTTCTCGGCCAATGGTGGGCCGTCGCTGCTCAGGGCGCTCATGCCTTCGATTTCCAGGTGCAGCGTCGGGCGTTCTTTAAGTGCGCTGGCCAGCATGTCCAAGGCCTTTTGCGCGTCCGCGTCGAGCGAGCTATCACCCGCGGCGAAGCGCACCGTACTGAGGTCAACATCGCTACCGCCACTGACCAGGCCGCCGATAAACTTGAACGGTGCCTGCGCGGCGCGCAATACCAGATTACGCAGGGTCTGCCAGACGATGGGCATAACGCTGAATTCAGGACTGTTTAGATTGCCCTGCACGGGTAGCTGGATCTCGATATTGCCTTCTGTGTCTTTAAGCAGAGCCACGGCCAGGCGAATCGGCAGGTCCATGGCGTTTTTGCTGTCGACCTTCTCGCCCAGTTGCAGGTCTTCCAGCAGCAGTTTGTTTTCGGCATTGAGGTTGCCTTTCTCGATTTTGTAATGCAGATCGAGATTGAGGCGGCCTTTGCGGATGCGGAAGCCGGCGAACTTGCCAGAGTAGGGCGTCAGGGTTGTCAGCTCGACGTTCTTGAAGCGGGTCGTGATATCCAGACGGTTCATCGGATCGAACGGTGTGAGCTGGCCTTTGATGCTGACCGGTGCGTATTTATCGACCTTGCCGGTGATATCAATGCTGGCAGCATTCGGGCTTTGATTATTCAGGGTGCCGATCTTGCCGTTAAGTTGGCCAATGGCGGTGGCAAAGTTGGGACGCAAGCTGAAGTCAGCGAAATTGGCCGAGCCGTCCTGAATGCTGATGCCTCCGATACGGATAGGCAGCGGTTTCTCGGTTGTTGCTTTGCTCTGTTCGGAGCTAGCGGGTTGAGGCACCAGCAGCTCGTTGACGTTGGTGGTCAGGTCTTCGTTGATGATGAAGCGTACATAGGGCTGTTGCAGCTTGACTTGGCCGATCGCAAGGCCCTTGCCGTGTTGATAGTCGATCCCTTCCACCAGCACGCGCTGCCATTTGAGCAAGTCGCGGTCTTTGAGAGTATCGAGGGTGTGCAGTTGGTTAATTTCGGCCTGACCATCGATGCGAAATGCCAGCGGCTCGATGCTTTGCAGATCAACTGCCAGATCACTGCCAAGCCGCCCACTGCGCAGTTCCAGGCGCACGAAGGGGGTCAGGTACTTCTGTGCCAGACGCAGGTCGATATCGCGGGTGGCCACTTGTAGCTTGGCCGTGGTGGGTGTCAGTTGCACCTGGCCGGCGACGTTGATTTGCCCGGTTTTATTGACGCCGGTGTCGAGTTTAAGCGTGAAAGGCGAGGTGCCCAGGCTGTCAAAATCGCTCAGGTCGAGGTTGAGCGGCGCGAGCTCCAGTTTGACTTCTGCGCCGCCAGCGCGGTCGCTCAGGTGCACCTGATAGTTACGCAGTTGCATGTCGCGCAGGATGACTTGCCATGGTTTATCAGACGTTTGTGGCAGATCTTGCGTGGTGGTTTCCAGCTCAGCAGATTGCTCTGCGGTGGTCGGCGCGTTCACCGCCTCAGTTTCTGTTGCCTTGCTGGGATCCGCCCCAGCCTCAACTGGAGCTGGAGCTGGAGCTGGTTTTGCAGGTTGGCTGGCCAGTAATTTTTGCCAGTCGAGCTGACCATCGGCTTCGCGTGCCGCCCAAGTTTCGAGCGTTTGGCTTCTGATTTTGCCGATGATGACCTGCTGTTTGGCCAGGTCAACGCTGGTTTCGCTGATATCCAGGCTTTCCAGGCGCAGCAGCGGTTTGTCCGCTGGGCTCTTGATGGCAAAACGGCTGACGCTCAGTTGGGTATTGCTCAACAGCAGTTCAGTACCATTGGCGAGGTTTAGGTTGTAGTCGCTGCTCAGGTTGACCGTGCCGTCTTCAAGGACCAGAGGCAGCGCATCGCGCACGTAGGGCCAGAAGGCTTTCAGCTTGCCGTCGGTGATTTTTAAATTACCGCTGGAGCTGATCGGCACCAGGCTGATGCGCCCAGTCCAGTCAATCCGCCCGCCAGTAGGCCCGGTGGCCACTAGGCTCATGTCGGCATTGTCGTCGGGCAGGGTGCTGAGGTTGAACAGTTCAAGGTTGAGGTCGTCGTAAAGGAACTCGATTGGCTCGCTGGGCCGCAGATCCTGAAAGTGGACGTTACCGCTGCTCAATTTGATCCGTGCGATGCGTAACGGGAACGGCTCGCCGCTTGGCTCATCGACCGCCGGTTGCGGACTTGGCGGTATGTTGAACAATTGGGTCAGGTTGAGCCGTCCGTCCTTGCCAAACAGGACTTCGCCTTGCGGTTTGTCCAATTCAATGTCGGCCAGGTGCAAAACGCCGTTCCACAGGCTGTCGAGTTGCAGGTTGGCATACAGGCGCTCAAAAGCGATCTGCTGCTGGTCAGCTTCGCCGATCCGCAGGCCCCAGAGGCTGAGCTCCAGGCTGAACGGGTTGAGTTGTAAACGCTGCAGGCTGGCGGGTACGGTCGCGTACTGGGCCAGTTGCTGGTTGGCAATGCGCAGGGCGATGCCCGGCAAAATCAGAAAGCCCAGCAGGCTGTAGAGGGTCACGGCGATGGCCATTGCGCTGGCCGCGCGCTTTATTCCTTTAAGCATAATTACGTCATCTTTCCCGACGAGAAGTGCTTGGGAGTATGGCATGCACGCGCGGCTTCGCAGAACCTCCGCAGCGGATTCTGTGTTCGGTACAGTGCTTTAGAACTGCAAAATCAGCGTTTTCAGCGGTGGTTGGCCGTCGTGCGACGGGAAGTCAGCGGCGGGTGGCAGCACCTGGCAGTCGCGCACCGGGCGGCCGAGTTTGTCAGCGCAACGCAGCACCTGTTCGCGCCAGTCCGCCATGGCGACTTTAGCCAAGTTGTTGCAGCAGATCAGTACACCATTGTCAGCGGTGGCGAGAATCGCTGGCTTGAGCAGGCTTTGATAATCGCGCAGCAGGTCGACGGTGCCGAACGCGCTCTTGGCCCAGGCCGGCGGGTCGAGCAGTACGAGGTCAAACTGGCGTTGTTCAAGGCGCGGATACGGCGGCAGTTTGTGCCCGCGGCGCGCAGTGATGGGCAGCCCGGCCAGTTGGCGAATGGCTGGGAAGTAGTCGGATTGGACGAACTGCATGGGTGCGAGCTGCGGGTTGAGCGCGCCATTTTCGCGGCCGACGGCCAGGTTGCCTTCGGCAAAATCCAGGTTAACGACTTCACGGGCTCCGCCCGCTGCGGCGCTCAGGCCAACACCGCAGGTGTAAGCAAATAGATTGAGCACGGATTGACCCGCACTGTGCGCTTTGATCCAGCCACGGGCGTTGCGCAGGTCGAGAAATAACAGCGGGTCTTGTCCCGCATGACGCCCACGTACGCGGTAATTGAGGCCCCATTCATGACCGACCAGATCGGCCAGTGCGGCTGGTTCGGCTTGGTAGACCGGGTCCGTGCGGTCGATACGCGAGTTGCCTTGGCTGCGGTCGTTGTACACCAGCAATAACGGCTGATTCAGGTGGCTGCAGATCAGCGCGTGGGCGGCCAGTAAGTCATCACGGCTGAGTGGCTGGTGAAAGGTCTGTACCAGTAATTGCTCACCGTAACGGTCGATGGTCAGACCGCCCGCGCCTTCCTGGCTGCCATGGAACAGGCGATAGCAGTCGGTGCCTTGCTGATGCAGTTCAGTTATCAGGTCTTGGCGGTTATGCAGTGCGGCGCGCAGCGCCTGATCGAGAGAGGGCATGCGCGGCGACTCGAAAAAGAAGGGCGCGCAGTTTACCACTGCGCTTTTCGAGGGGAGCAGCTTTAGCCGCGATGCTTACGATTTTAAAGCGCGCGGCTAAAGCCCCTCCGGCAAGATCAAAAGCCTCAGCGCGTAAGGCGGATGTTGCTATTTACATCCACCACAGCGGTGAGGCGTGACCCGGCCTACTTATCAGTTCCTTTCAATGGCCAGCGCTACGCCTTGGCCGCCACCGATGCACAGGGTGGCGAGGCCTTTTTTGGCGTCACGTTTGATCATCTCGTGCAACAGGCTGACCAGCACGCGGCAGCCCGAAGCGCCAATCGGGTGGCCGAGGGCGATGGCGCCGCCGTTGACGTTGACCTTGCTGGCATCCCAGCCCAGTTCTTTCCCGACTGCCAAGGCTTGTGCGGCGAAGGCTTCGTTGGCTTCGATCAGGTCCAACTCATCCAGCTGCCAGCCGGCTTTGACCAGGCAGCGCTGGGTCGCGCCGACCGGGCCGATGCCCATGATCGCCGGGTCGACACCGGCACTGGCGTAGCTGGCGATTTTGGCCAATACCGGCAGACCGAGTGCCTTGGCTTTCTCTGCGCTCATCATCAGCACCGCTGCTGCACCGTCGTTCAGGCTAGAGGCGTTGCCGGCAGTAACGCTGCCCTCTTTTTTAAACGCGGGCTTGAGTTTACCCAGCGATTCGGCGGTGGTGCCAGCGCGCGGTTGCTCGTCGGTGACGAAGGCCACGGGGTCGCCTTTGCGCTGGGGAATGAGGATTGGGGTGATTTCAGCCGCGAAGCGTCCGGCTTCGATGGCCGCTACGGCTTTCTGTTGCGAGGCAGCGGCAAAGGCATCTTGTCCTTCACGGCTGATGCCGTACTTGTCCACTAGGTTTTCGGCGGTGATGCCCATGTGGTAATCGTTGAAGGCATCCCACAGGCCGTCAGTGATCATGCTGTCAATCAGCTTGGCATGGCCCATGCGCAGGCCAGTGCGTGCGCCGGGCATCACGTAGGGGGACAAGCTCATGTTTTCCATGCCGCCGGCAATGACCACGTCGGCGTCGCCGCAGCGAATCGCTTGGGCGGCCAGGTGCAAAGCTTTGAGGCCTGAGCCGCAGACTTTGTTCAGGGTCAGTGCGGGTACGGCATGCGGCAAACCGGCAAGAATCACCGCTTGGCGCGCCGGATTCTGCCCGCTGCCTGCAGTGAGTACCTGGCCGAGGATCACTTCATCAACCTGTGCGCCGTCCAAGCCTGTTTGCGCCAATAACTGGCGGATTACCGCAGCGCCCAGTTCAGGGGCCGGGATGGCAGCCAGTGCACCCTGAAAACTGCCGATGGCGGTGCGGGTGGCGGCAACGATGACAACCTCTTGCATAACGCGATCCTCACAAAATGACAGGCGCGGCAGGCCGCGAAAGTTCGCTATGGTGGCACAGCGGCTTTGCTGGCGGCCAGCGTGTGAACTGCTCGGTCACTGCAACGGTGGCAGATTTAACCGTCGGCGGGCGCAACTGACCGCACCGCCACGCACTGCCCAGCGCAGCGTGGGCGCAAGGCTGTGTACGCCGGCCTGGATGATCCGGCTGCGCGCCGGGCTCACTGTCTGGCCAAGCATGTGCTGCGCCCAGTCGGGTAGCAGGTCGATACCGGCTTGCATCATCCATTTACCTGCCGGTACCGCCAGGGCGCTTGGCGCGGGGGCGGCGAGCAGAATGCGCAGAATCTCCAGCGAGCGCTCATCGCAACTCAGTTCCGCGCGGACTGCGTGCAGATAAGTGGCAACTTCGGCGCGCGATCGAGGCACATGGGTGGCCCCCAGGCGTTCGGCTATCAAGGCAATCTCGGCGTAGTAGCGGTCTTGATCGGCGGCGCTGAGGTGCGGGTTGCGGTAACGCAGATGGGCCTGAAGAAAACTGTGGACTTCGGCCACATGCACCCAAGTCAGTAACGCCGGGTCGCTGGCTGCGTAAGGGCGGCCATCTGCGGCGTTGCCGGTAACCTTGAGATGGATGGTCTTGACCTTTTCGATCAGCCACTCGGCATCGGCGCGCGAACCATAGGTGGTGCCGGAAATGAATTGCCCAGTGCGTCGCAGGCGACCGAGCAGGTCCTGGCGAAAATTGGAGTGATCCCACACGCCGGCCAATGCCAGCTGTGGGAGGAAAATAAAGTGTCATCCTAACTACAGGACCCTGCAACGTAGCAATTCCTGCAAAAATCCATTTAAAACAATGACTTATTTCA
>LNFM01003287.1_pt1 | contig 46466 bp, 42 predicted proteins | sample 596031 | NCBI WGS metagenome assembly LNFM01 (sample SAMN04254537, study PRJNA301005) | activated carbon metagenome | isolation source: dual media filters at the Ann Arbor, Michigan drinking water treatment plant | place: USA: Ann Arbor
AGCTGGCGCAGGCGCTGGGTTTCGCGCGGATGCAGCAGCGCCAGCGGATCGGCGATGCCCAGCTCGCGCGCCGCGTGCAGCGGCCAGTTGGGATCGTCCATCAGGCCGCGGGCCAGCGCGATGAAATCGGCATGGCCTTCCTGCAGCAGCGCCTCTGCGTGCCGCGCCTCCCGGATCATGCCGACGGCAACGGTCGGCAGTCCGGTCTCGCGCCGCAACTCGCTGGAATAACCCGCCTGGAAACCGGGCACGCGCGGCACCGGCAGCAGCGGCCCGTCGCCGCCGACACCGCCGGAGGAACAGTCAATCGCATCGACGCCCCGCTCTTTCAGCGCGCGCGCCAGTGCCAGCGTCTCGTCGATGCCCCAGACGCCGCCCGGACCTTCGACGGCGGAGACACGGAACCACAGCGGGCGGTCGGCGGGCCACACCGCGCGCACGGTTTCGGCGACTTCAAGCGCGAAACGCATGCGGCCCTCGAGGCTGCCGCCATAGGCATCGGTGCGCAGGTTCGACAGCGGCGACAGGAACTGGTGGATCAGGTAGCCGTGGGCACCGTGGATTTCGCAAAGCTCGTAGCCGGCGTCGAGCGCGCGTTGCGCAGCCAGGCGCCAGGCCGCGAGGCAGTCGCGAATGTCATCAAGGTCCATCGCCTTCGGCAGCGGACCGCCGGGTGTGGCCGGCAGCGCGCTGGAGGACAGGCCCTGCCAGGGTTTGCGGTTGGCCGCGGCATCGGCTTCGGTCAGGTGCGCGCGGTCCTTCAGCGGACCGTGCTGGGACGCGCGGCGGCCGCAGTGGCCGAGCTGGATCGCCGGCACCGCGCCCAGCGACTTGATGAAATCGGTGATGCGGCGGTAGGCCGGCACGTGATGGTCATGGTAGATGCCGGCGCATTCATGGGTCTTGCGGCCGCGGGCATCGACCGCGGTTTCCTCGGTGAACACGATGCCGCAGCCGCCCATCGCAAAACGGCCGAAATTGACCAGCTGCCATTCGGAGGGTCCGCCGTCGTCGGAGGCGTACTGGCACATCGGCGAGCTGACGATGCGGTTGCGGGCGGTGATGCCGCGCAGCGGGATCGGCTGGAACAGCAGCGGCAGGTCGGACTGGGTTTCGGTCATCGGGTCATCGGCCATTCTGGATTGCGCACAAGTGTAACCAAGGCGGCGCCTGCTTACCCCATCGCAGTCCACAATTTATCGAGTCGTTTGTACGACACCGGGTACGGCGTCTTCAGTTCCTGCGCGTACAGCGACACCCGCAACTCCTCGATCTGCCAGCGGAACTCGAGCAGCCGCGGGTCCACCGTGCCGGCCTTTTGCTGCTGGTCGAGGCGCATTTCGTAGCGCCCCCACAGCGCGGCGATGCTGGCGGTGTGTTTGCCGTCGCGTTCAGCATTGGCGGGATATTTCTGCAGCCGCAGTTGCGCGGCCTTCAGGTAACGCGGCAGATGCGCGAGCTGCGGCCAGGGCGTAGCCGCAAAAAAACCCTTGTAAAGCAGGCGCTGGTTCTGCGCGCGGATGTCGTTGGCGGCGCGCGCGACATTGCCTTTTGCCGCGCCCAGGGCCAGCGCCAGCTGGTGCTGCTCGGCGGCGATGGTCGTGAACAGCCGGCAGGCGGCCTCGCTGACCGCCGGCAGCCGTGCGCGCGCGCGTTTGACCTGGTCTTCGAAGGCCTTCAGTCCCCGGGGCAATTCATCCTCGCCGATGAAGGCGCGGTCGCAGATCGCGCCGACGAGGTCTGCGCGCAGTTCGTCGGGGCCGGCAATGCCGCGCAGCTGCAGCGCCGCCTGGTCGAAACCCTTCAGGTTCTTGTCGAGCTGGCGCAACTGCTCCTTCAGCACGAACCGCATCAGGCGCACCACGCCGGCGCGCATCGAGGCCTGCGCCGCCTGTTCGACGTCGAACAGCCGGATCGACACGCTGTCGCCGTCATCGGCCAGCGCCGGGTAACCGGTGACCTTGCGCCCGGCACGGGTGAAGGTGAGGGTCTGCGGCAGGTCGCCGAAATCCCAGAGCTTGATGCCCTCGCGCTCGATGCCGCTGCCGGTCTCCCTGAAAGTCAGCTGGGCGGCTTCGCCCAGCTGCGATTTCAGTGCTGCGAGGTCGCGGCCCGTCGCGAGTTCACGGCCGGATTCGTCAATCACGCAATAGTTGCAGCGCAGGTGCGGCGGATAGTCGATCGCGGCCGCCTCCTCCTTGGTCAGCGGCGCGCCGGCGGCGCGTGTCGCATAACGCGCCACCGCGTCGGCAAAGGCGCCCTGCGCCGCGCCTTCGGCCTGCAGGAATTTGGTGACATGTTCCGTCGGCGGCGTCAGGTGACGGCGCCAGTTCTTCGGCAGCGCTTTGAAAGCAAAGGCCACCTTGTCGCGGATCATCCCCGGTACCAGCCAGTCGAAATCCGCGGGCTCAAGCTTGTTGAGCAGCGCCAGCGGCACCGTCGCGGTGATGCCGTCCAGCGGATGGCCGGGATCGAAGCGGTACTTCAGCTTCACTTCGATCTCGCCAGCATGCAGTGCGTCCGGAAACTGCGCTTCGGTGATGTCCTCGGCGGCGTGGCGCATCAGGTACTCGCGCGTCAGCCGCAACTCATCGGCGTTCTTCTGCTCGGCCTCGCGCCGCCATTTCTCGAAGCCGGCGCCGTTGACGATGCCCTGCGGGATGCGCTCGTCGTAGAAGGCAAAGATCGCCTCGTCGCTGACCAGCACGTCGCGTTTGCGCGCCTTGTGCTCCAGCGTCTGCACTTCTTTTATAAGTTGTTGATTATATTGAATAAATTTTGCCTGCGTGGCGTAATCTCCGGCGACCAGCGCCTGGCGGATGAAAATCTCGCGCGACGCCACCGGATTGATCGCGCCGTAGTGCACGCGGCGTTTGGGCACGATGGTGAGGCCGTACAGCGTCACCCGCTCGAAGGCGGTGACCATCGCGCGTTCGCGCTCCCAGTGCGGATCGAAGTAATGGCGCTCGACCAGGTCCTGCGCCAGCGGTTCGATCCATTCCGGTTCGATGCGTGCGACGCTGCGCGCATAAAGCCGCGCGGTGTCGACCAGTTCGCCGGCCATCACCCACTTCGGCTGCGCCTTGCGCAGGCCAGAGCCGGGGAAGATGTTGAACTTGATGCCTCGCGCGCCGAGGTACTCGCCCTCCTCGTTTTTGAATCCGATGTTGCCGAGCAGGCCCGCGAGCAGCGCGCGGTGGATCTGCTCGTGTGTCGCCGGCGTTTCGTTGGGGTGCATGCCCAGCTCGCCGACCAGCGCGGCCAACTGGCCGTGGATGTCGCGCCATTCGCGCAGCCGGCGCTGCGACAGGAATTCCTCCGCCAGCTGCTGCGCCAGTTTGCGGTTGGACTGCTTGTGTTTGATCGACTCGTCGAAATGGTCCCACAGCTTCAGGTACGCCATGAAATCCGACTTGTCGTCGGCGAACTTCGCATGCGCGCGGTCGGCAGCCTCGGATTTCTCGAAAGGCCGCTCGCGCGGATCCTGCACCGACAGCGCGGCGGCAATGATCAGCACCTCGCGCAGGCAGTTCTGCTGTTTCGCGGCAATGATCATGCGCGCGATGCGCGGGTCGATCGGAAACTTGGCCAGTTGCCAGCCGACCGGCGTCAGTTCCTTCCGTGCATCAACCGCGCCGAGTTCGGCCAGCAGCTGGTAACCGTCGGCAATCATGCGCGGCGTCGGCGCCTCAAGGAAGGGAAAATCCTCGACGTCACCGATCTTCAGCGCCTTCATGCGCAGGATCACATGCGCCAGTGACGAGCGCAGGATTTCGGGATCGGTGTACTGCGGCCGCGCATTGTAGTCGTCCTCGGCATACAGCCGGATCGCAACGCCGGCGGCGACACGGCCACAGCGGCCGGCGCGCTGGTTGGCCGAGGCGCGGGAAATCTTCTCGACCTGCAACTGCTCGACCTTGTTGCGGTAGCTGTAACGGTTGATCCGCGCCAGTCCGGTGTCGACGACATAACGGATGCCGGGCACCGTCAGCGAGGTTTCGGCGACGTTGGTCGACAGCACGATCCGCCGCGCGCCATGCGGCCTGAATATCCGCTCCTGCTCCTCGAAGGACAGCCGGGCGTAGAGCGGCAGGATTTCCGCGCCCTTCGGGTGGTGTTTGCGCAGCGCCTCCGCAGTCTCGCGGATCTCGCGTTCACCGGGCAGGAACACCAGGATGTCGCCGTCCGTGCGTTCGCGCGCGAGTTCAGCCACGGCCTCGACGACTGCATCCGTCAATTCCTCATCGCTGTCCGGGCCGGCCCGGCCGGGACGGGCAGCCTGATACCTCCCCTCTCCCGCCGATTCATCGGCGGGAGAGGGGCCGGGGGTGAGGGCAAATCCGGGCGGCCGGTAACGCAGTTCGACCGGATAAGTGCGCCCCGACACCTCGATTACCGGCGCCGGCTTGCCGTCGATGGCGAAATGGTTCGCGAACCGTCCGGCATCGATGGTCGCCGAAGTCACGATGATCTTCAGGTCCGGACGGCGCCCCATCAGCCGTTTGAGGTAACCCAGCAGGAAGTCGATGTTGAGGCTGCGCTCGTGTGCCTCGTCGATGATCAGCGTGTCGTAGGCCCGCAGGTCGCGGTCGCCCTGGGTCTCGGCGAGCAGGATGCCGTCGGTCATCAGCTTGATGTAGCTGTTCTGCGACAGCTTGTCGGAGAAACGCACCTTGTAGCCGACCGCATGGCCCAGCGGGCTTTTCAGCTCCTGGGCGATGCGCGTGGCGACAGTGCGCGCGGCGATGCGCCGCGGCTGGGTGTGGCCGATGAGGCCATGCACGCCGCGCTGCAGCTCGAGGCAGATCTTGGGCAGCTGCGTGGTCTTGCCCGAACCGGTCTCGCCGCAGACGATGACGACCGGGTGTTCGCGGATCGCGCGCGCGATGTCCCCGCGCCGCGCGACGACGGGCAGGTCTTCCGGATACTCCGGCCGCGGCAGGTTGCGCAGGCGGTGTTCGAGTTCTTCGGGGGTGCGGGGTTTCAACGGCTTTGCAGGGTGAGGGGTGCAGCAAAGCGCGTATGCTAAACCAGATTGCCGCCGCCGCGGCCTTGCGTCCTATGCCGCGCTGTCCGCCGCATGCGGCGGCATCCGGCCAAGGTCGATCATCGCATCGACCTGCAGCCCGCCCGGCAGATGATGCGCGATGAACAGCAGGGTGACCCTGCCCTTCAGCCGGTTGACGGTCTGCGCGAACTGTTCCGCGGTGTCCGGATCCAGTCCGCTGGTCGCCTCGTCGAAAATCAGCACTTTCGGCCGTTTCAGCAGGGCGCGTGCAATCGCCAGCCGCTGCCGCTGTCCGCCCGAGAGGCCGACGCCGTGTTCGCCGAGCACAGTCTGGTAACCCTGCGGCAGTTTCTCGATCACCTCGTGGATTCCGGCCATGCGGCAGGCGGTGACCACATCCCCGAAATTGGCATGCGGGCTGGCCATTGCCAGGTTTTCATATACGGTGCCGGCAAACAGCACCGTGTCCTGCGGCACCACGCCGTAGTGCTGGCGCAGTTCGTTGGCGGACAGGCCGCGGATGTCGCGGCCGTCGATCTCGATGCGGCCTTCTTCCGGCGGATAAAAACCCTGCAGCAGCCGGGCGATGGTGCTTTTGCCGGATCCGGAAGGACCGCTCAGCACGGTCAGGCGCCCCGGTTCCAGGGTCATTGAAAAATCGCGGTACAGGTACGGATGCGCGCTGCTGTAACGGAACGACAGCCCGGAGATGCCGACCCGCCCGGCGCCGTCCGGCGCGCGCGAAGGCAGCAGCGCATGGGGCTCGGCCGGCGCGTCCATCAGGTCGCCCAGGCGGCGCACGGCGATGTCGGCCTGCTGGAATTCCTGCCACAAGGAGGCCAGCCTCAGCATCGGCTGCGCCATGCGGCTGGCGAACATCTGGAAGGCCACCAGCATGCCGATGGTGAAGCCGTCGTTGCGCATCACCAGCAGCGCGCCGGCACAGAGGATGGCCAGCGTCTGGTGGTGTTCGACAGCTGGCGGGCGCGGAAGCCGGCATGCAGGTAATCGGCGAGCAGCCCGTCGTAGCGTTTTTCGAGATGGGGTTCCATCTGCAGCGACTTGACGGTCTCGATGCCGGACACGTATTCGGTGAGGAAGGCCTGGTTGCGGGCCCCCTTCAGGAACTGCTCGTTGACCCGTTCGCGCAGCAGCGGGGTGATGACGATGCTGAGCACGGCCAGCAGCAGCACCGTGGCCACCGCGATCAGCGACAGCTGCCAGCTGTACCAGAACATCACCGCCAGGAACACGAACAGGAAAGGCAGGTCGAGGAACAGCGTGACCGCCGCGCCGCTGATGAACTGGCGGATGGTTTCGACGCCATGCAGGCGCGCGATCAGCGTGCCGGTGGGCCGCTGCTCGAAATAACGCAGGTGCAGGCGCAGCAGGTGGCGGAAGACCTGGCTGCCCAGCACCGCATCGATGCGGTTGCCGGCATGCAGGATGAAATACTGCCGCAGCCAGGTGAAAAACGCGCTGAACAGCAGGAACAGCAGCAACGCGGCGGCGATCGCGATCAGCGTGCTCTGCGTCTGGTGGACGATCACCTTGTCGATCACCACCTGAGTGAACAGCGGCGTCGCCAGACCCACCAGTTGCAGCACCAGCGAGGCCAGCAGCACGTCGCGCCAGACGGATCTGTGGCGCAGCAGCTCCGGCACAAACCAGCGGAAACCGAAGCGGCCGGCATCATGCCGCGGCGCGTCCTCGTCCGGCACATCCGCAGGGTCTTCCCGGCTCACCAGCAGGACCATCGGTTCGAAATGCCGCGCAAAATCAGCAAGCGGCAGCGTCTCGCCGGTGGCTGACCGGGCGCGGAAGTACAGCAGGCGGTCGCCGTCGGCCCTGACCACCAGTGCCAGGTCCGCCTGCGCCCTGCCGCCCGCGGCATGAGCCGAATCGCGGAGCATTGCCACCAGGGGAAAGTTCAGGCCGGAGACGGGATGCGCGCCGGTATCACAGCGCCCGACCCGGAAACCGAGGGCGGCGGCGGCCTCTATGAACGTGCTGTCGGAATGCGGCGGCGGATGCTGCTGGGCGACCAGCGCCGGATCAAAGGGAACGCGATGGACCTGGCACAGACTCCCCAGCATCCATACCAGGTCCTGAGAATGCCATTCCCGGTCCACGTGCACCCCCTGCACTGCCAGCCGTTGGTCGCGCACTCGAAACGGTGCGTTATTCCCTTGGAATATAACAAACAAACCGCGGCGGACGCGCCAACGACGCGCCCGTCCGCAAATGCGGAATCAGGCGCTCAGCGCGGCGACGATGCGGTCACGGGTGAAGGGCATGTCGCGCAGCCGGGCACCCAGCGCGTTGTAAATGGCGTTGCCGATCGCCGCGGCAACGGGCCCCTGGGTGCCTTCGCCCGCGCCCACCGGCGGCGCCTCGGGACGGTTGATCAGGGCGACCTCGATTTCCGGCACCTCGGTGAAACGCAGGATCGGGTATTCGTCCCAGGTGCGCGTGGTCACGGCCGACTTGTCGAAGTCGACGCGCTCCTTCAGAGCCATGCTCGCACTCTGGATCATGCCGCCCTCGATCTGGTTGATCACGCCGTCGGGGTTGATCGCCTGACCGACGTCGACCGCACCCCACAGCTTCGTCACGCGCGCTTCCTCCTCGACCCGCACCTCGGCAATCACCGCGATCCAGGCCGCGAGGTTCTTGTAACGCGCGAAACCGATGCCGCGGCCGCGTTCGCCGTCGCCTTTTTCGTTCGGCTTCCAGCCCGCCATCTGCGCGACCTTCTCGATCACCGCTTTCGCCCGCGCGTCCTTCAGGTGGCGCAGGCGGTATTCGACCGGATCGGCGCCGGCGGCTTCGGCCAGTTCGTCGATGAAACACTCGATGGCAAAGGCGTTGGCGAAGCCGCCCAGCGCGCGCAATGCGGAGGTGCGCAGCGGCGAACGGCGGATCAGGTGGTTGGTGACTTTCTGGTTGGGAAAGTCGTAGAGCGGAATCGCGTTGCGGTGGCTGCCGCCGCCGGGCAGCGGCGGATTGCCGGGTTTGGCCGCAGGCAGCGGCTTTTCCAGGTCCCAGGCCGCGAGCAGGTTGACGCCGCCCTTGCTGCCGGGCCGCGTGCTGTGGGCATGGCTCCACAGTTCGTGGCCCCAGTTGATGATGTTGCCTTTGTCATCCAGCGCCGCATTCAGCCTCATGACCATCGGCGAACTGAAAGGCTCCCAGCAGAATTCGTCCTCGCGCATCCACTGCACGCGCACCGGCCGGCCCGGCACCGCGCGTGCCAGCAGCACCGCATCGAGCGTGACGTCGTCGGCGGCGTTGTGGCCGTAACAACCCGCGCCTTCGGCATGGGTGATGACGATGTCCTGCTCCGGCAGGCCCAGCACCTGCGCCATGTCGCCGCGCAGCGGGTAGATGCCCTGGCTGTGGGTCCAGATACGGACCTTGCCGCCCTCCCAATGCGCGATCGAACAGGACGGCGCCAGCGAGGCGTGGGCGATGTAGGGTTTGGTGTATTCGGCGGAGAACTGCCGGGCACCAACGGTCGCGGGATCACCCTTCGTGCTGATGACTTCGGTTTCGGCTTCAGCCTGCAGCGCCAGCAGCTGGCGCGGATCGTTGGCCGGCAGTTCCGGTCCCGGCGTCCACTGCGCCAGGCGCGCCAGCCGCCGCTCGGCGCGGATCGCCTGCTCTTCGCGCTCGGCCACCACGCCGAGGAAACTGCCGTCACGCACGACGGCGACAACACCGGGCATCTGCCCGACTTCTTTGACGTCGATGGACTTGAGTGTCGCCTTCGGTCCGGCCGGACGGCAGACACGGCCATGCAGTGTGCCCGGCAGATTCATGTCCTGCACGAAGGACGGCCTGCCCGTGATCTTGCCCGGAATGTCGACACGCGCCAGCGAAGTGCCGACAAGGACATGCTCCTGCGGCAGTTTTTCGCTGACGTCGAAGCTGGCCTCGCGCGCCAGAAGGTCCGGCGCGGCCAGTTCCCAGTAGGTCACCGAGCCGCCGCCGCGGGCACTGATGACGCCGTCTTTCACCGTCAGGCTTTCCAGCGTGACGCCGAGTTTCTGCGCGGCGCGCGCCAGCAGCAGATCGCGCGCCTCGGCCGCGGCATGGCGCAGCGCAAGCCCGCTCTCCTGGATCGAGCGGCTGCCGGAAGTGATGCCCTCGTCCGGACTGAAGGCCGTGGAGGCCGCCTTGAGGCGGATGCGCGAAACATCGATGTCGAGCTCTTCCGCGGTCATCTGGATCAGCGCGGTGAGGATGCCCTGGCCGATCTCGACCTTGCCGGTGACCAGTGTCACGGTGCCGTCGGCATTGACCGACAACCAGCGATCAAGCCGGCGGTTGGTTTCAAGGCTGCCCGGGAGCTTGCGCGCCGGCGTGCTGCTGTTCGCCTGTGCCATTACCGTTCCCCCCGGAGCTCTTTTGCCGCGCGTTTGATCGCGCGCAGGATGCGGCTGTGCGTGCCGCAGCGGCAGAGGTTGCGCTCCAGCGCATTGCGGATGTCGGCATCCGAGGGATTGCGGTTGACGTCGAGCAGCGCCTTGGCCGCCATCAGGATGCCGCTCGCGCAGTAGCCGCACTGCGCGGCCTGTTCGGCGATGAAGGCTTTCTGCAGCGGATGCAGCGCAGCATCGGCAGCCAGCGCCTCGACGGTGCTGATCTGTTTGCCGACGACAGCCGACAGCGGCACATCACAGGACTGGACGGCCTTGCCGTCGATGATCACCGTGCAGGCGCCACACTGGCCGAGGCCGCAGCCATAACGCGTGCCGACCAGGCCGAGATCATTGCGCAGGGCATAAAGCAGCGGCGTTTCCGCGTCGGCCTGCACCTCGCGCGCCTTTCCGTTGACATGCAGCATCAGAGACATATTGGAATATTTATTAAAATCAACAGTTTATGATTAATCCGGCTTGCCGCAGGCGGCCACCGGGCCTATACTTCCCCTCCCTTGCCTCCGTCACCCGCAGCGCATGACTGAACGCACCGAAATCGAAGCCATCGAAGCGCGCATCGCCGAGCTCAAGCTCGAACATCGCGACCTCGATGACGTGATCCTGCGCTTGATGCAGACCCAGGTCGTCGACCAGCTGCAGCTGCAAAGGCTGAAAAAGCGCAAGCTGCTGGTCAAGGACCAGATCTCGATGCTGGAACGGCAGTTGACGCCGGATATCCGCGCCTAGGCCGCCGCGCGGCGTGCGCCCCGCCACGCCAGCCAGATCACGAAAACACCGAGCACGACGAACCACAGCAGCGACCAGCCGGCAATGGTCAGGCCGAGGAAGCGCCAGTCCGCTTCCGCGCATTCGCCGGACCCCGACAACACGCTCTGCAGCATCCGCATCAGCGGGAACTGCTCCATCATGTAGGCGAGCCCCGGCCCGCAGGCCGGCACCTGGTCAGCGGGCAGGCTCTGCAGCCAGACGTGGCGCGCCGCCAGACCGGCCCCGGTGGCCGCAGCGATGCCGCCGATCACGGCATAAACAATGGCGCCGGTCCTGCCGGGACCGTGAATGGCGGCGGCCAGGAACACCGCGCCCAGCGCGATGAAAGCGACACGCTGGAAAATGCACAGCGGGCAGGGTTCCTGCCCGTCGACATGCTGCAGGTACAAACCGAAAGCCAGCAGGCCCGCGCAGATCGCGGCACCGGCAACGTATCCATAACGTGTATTCATCAATAACCCTATACGTAAGCCAGCAGGCGGCCGCAGGCCAGCACGCCCGCCCAGATCAGCAGCGAGGCCAGCGCATGCAGCTTCGCGGCACCCGGAACCTCCGCGGCCATGTCCCAATCGGCGACCCCACGAAACACGCCGGCATGGAATGCCGCCGCATTGGCGCCGGCGCAGAGCAGCAGCACCATCTTGATGATGAACGCCGTGTTGCCGACAAGATCCCCGGCATGGGCGATGAACATCAGCAGCCCGCTGGGCACGATCAGCAGCAGCGCACCGATGCTCCACGGCAGCACATGCCGCGCCAGCAGTTGCACCGGCAGCGCCTTGGTCAGGCCCAGCAGCCGCAGATCGAGGACGATGATGCTGCCGACCAGCGTCACGAAACCGATGATGTGGACGATCTCGACAACCGGATACAGCCACAGGTCGTGGCGCATCGCGACCGCCAGCGGCAGCTGCTCGATCGCGGCCAGCGGTGATGCGGGGTCGGAGATCAATTGAAAAAACCTTCAGCCACGGGGAGCACCGAAAATCACAAGATCAATTGACAGGATGTACAGGATGAACATGATAAAAGCGGGATGAAACGCAGCAATGCTCCGGTTTTATCCTGAATATCCTGTTCATCCTGTTAAATCGCTTCATGTTTTGACCTGTGAACTCCGTGGCCGGGTTTTGCTTTTGCCCTACCGCAGCTCGACCGTCTTGCCGCCGGCGATGATGCGCTCGGCGCGCATCTCGTCGGGTTTCCTGCGGTTCGGGTAACCGATCACGGTCACCGTCGCGCCCTTCTTGATGGCGTCCGGCGGCAGGCCGCGCGCGGTCATCCGCGACGGCGGCGCCAGCACGGCATGCCAGGTCTTGTCCGGCGCCGCGAGGCGTATGTGGCCATGCGGGTGCTCGTAACCGGACTCGACGACGGTGCCGGTGAGTTTCAGTTCCCTGCTGTTGTCGTATTCGCTCCAGCCGTGATGGGCATGGGCGGGTAATCCGGCGGCAGCAAAGAGGGTCAGCAGCAGTGCGATTTTGCGGGACATGGCAGACTCCTGAAGGTCGATTATGCGGGCCAGCACGCGTGTTTCCGGCGCGCTACTTTATACTTAATCCAACATGAGAGTCACGCGCAGCATCGTCATCGACGAGACCGAATTGGTTGAGCGCTTTGTCCATGCTTCCGGTCCAGGCGGCCAGAATGTGAACAAGGTCGCCACTGCGGTCGAACTGCGTTTCGACCTGCGGCACTCCAGTGCATTGTCTGACAGCGTGAAGGCCCGTCTGGTTGCATTGGCCGGCAGGCGCCTGTCCGGCGACGGCGTGCTGGTGATCAGCGCGCAGCGTTTCCGCAGCCAGGCACGCAACCGTGCCGATGCACGCGAGCGCCTGGCCGCGCTGATCCGGGCTGCGGCAACGCCGCCCAAGGCGCGCCGTGCGACGCGGCCAACACGGGCATCCCGGGAACGGCGGCTCGAGGACAAGCGTCGCACCGGGCAGCGCAAGCGCGAGCGCGGCGGTCCGCCGGTGGATTGAACTGGAACATCGGAATATCCTGATATTCCCCGGATCAGGACCGGTCATCCATGGACTGCAAGGTCCGGACAGCGTCATGCCGGGATCACTGGCTGCTACAATTCGCCGCCTGCGGGAATAAAAGCTCCCGTGCACGCGTTTACCGGCGGATCATTCGCTCAACCCACGGGAGAACCCTCAATGAAGAAGGCACTGCTTGCTGCAATCATCGGCACCTCCACCCTGCTCGCCAGCGGAGCAGCCTCGGCCCAGGCCAAACCGGAAGATGTCATCAAGTTCCGCCAGGGCGTCTACCAGGTCGTCGGCTGGCATGTACGCACCATGGGCGGCATGGTCAAGGGCCAGATTCCCTACGATCAGGGCGAATTCGCCCGCAACGCGGAAATCGTGGCCATGATGAGCACCGTGGCCCCGCATGCCTTCGCGCCCGGCTCCGACAAGGGCGCACCCACCCGCGCCCGGCCGGAAATCTGGTCCGATGCCGCAGGTTTCAAAAAAGTGATGGACGGCTTTCAGGCCGAAGCGACCAAACTGGCCCAGGTTGCCAAGACCGCCGGCTCAGTCGACCAGGTCCGCGGCCAGTTCAGCGCAATGAGCAAGAGTTGCGGCGCCTGCCACGACAATTTCCGCACCAAATAATCTCCGGCAGGATCAAAAAAGCCCGCAATTGCGGGCTTTTTTGTTTTGTCCAGGGCATTTGATCGGGGATCAGAGTTTCACTCGCGGATTCAGTGAGTAGAGCCCGGTAATCTTCGCCTCCCCCAGCACGTGTCCGGCAATCGCCTTGCGCACGTCGGCACCGCCGAACCTGCCTTCAACCGGGCATTTCGCGACATCCAGCGCGTAGAGCGTGAACACGTAATGGTGCTTGATGCTGTCGTTCCACGGCGGGCAGGGACCGTCATAACCGTGGTAGTCGCCGTTCATGTCCTTGTCGCCGGCGAACCAGGCGCTGTAGTCATTGACGCCCTGACGGCTGCCGCGCGGACCGGCGGGACCGGCCTTGCCGCGGGGAGTGACGGTATCGGAGAACTCGCCGGCGGCGATCGCGCCGGATGCCGGATCGAGGTCAACCAGCACCCAATGGAAGAAATCGACACGCGGCAGCGAGGACGGAATCTCGCGGCCTTCCTGGTTGACGTCATCGGGCTTCGACGGCACGTCGGGGTCGTGGCAGATCAGGACCAGCGATTTCGTGCCGGCGGGCAGATCACTCCAGGCGAGTTGCGGGTTGCGGTTGGCGCCCAGCGTGCAATGGGTCTTGGCATCGGGGGCGCAGAAGGCGAATTCGGCGGGGATGGGCTGGCCGTCGCCGAAGCTGCTGCTGGTCAGTTTCATGCGAATGTCGTCCTTTTTCCTACGGGTTTTTCGGCATTTTCAGTATAACAAAGCCTCCTCCCGCTTTCCCTTCCCGGCTCAAGGAACGGCCTGCGCCGCCGTTATACCGCTTGTCTCAAGAATCCGCGCCGCATCCGCGCGGCCCCGCAGCACGAGGCAGCACCCCTTTGAAGGAAATGATCATGAAAACCGTCATTCACGCCCTGCTCGCCTGCGCACTGGGCATCGTCGCCGTCGGTGTGACGGCGCAGCAGTCCAGGGCCGCCGATGCCGTACCGCTGGGCGCCGTCGAAGCCGTTTATGTGCGTGTGGCTCCGGGAGTCTTCATCGAGACCCGGCTGCTGCGCGACAAGGCGCCGGCGGAAACCTGGAGCGACGTTCGCGTGCGCCAGAAACCGGGCGGCAAGCCGCGCAATGAACTCGCGAAAAACCCCGAAGGCATGGTCGTGCGTCCGGGCGACGTGGTGCAACTGACCGTCGCCCCGCTGCCCGAATTCGCCACCGGTCCCGTTGCGGAAGTCACGCGGGTGACCGAACACATCGCCCCGGCAGACAGCCGGTATGCGCGCGAATTCCGCCAGCAGTCCTTCCCGGCGATGACACTGGCGGAAGGCCTGACGCGATAATCCGGGCTGTTCAGCGCGCGGCCAGCGCGGCGAGCCGCGCCTTCCGCGTATCCACCGGCAGCGCCGCCAGTTCGCGCACGGCCGCGTAGAAACGCGGCAGGTTGTTGTCCTGCTCGGCAAGCAGGGCCTGGAAAGCCGGCACCTGCTGCGTGTAGATCGCCACCGAAGCCAGGTGTGCATTGCCCAGCGGCTGCGCGAACCAGCGGTCGTAACCGGCAAAACCGCCCCACTCCAGGCGTTGCGCTTCGTACGTCCGCCGCAGTCCGGCGAAAATCTCCGCCTTGCGCCGGCGTTTCTCTTCGGCATCGCTTCCGCCCGCGTACAGCTTCGCCAGCGCGCTGCGCGCCTCGACCACCAGCCGGCGGAAATCGGCGCGGAAACGCTGCAGTTGCGCGACCCGCGCACGGTCGGCCTCGCTGCCGTGGTCGGCCAGCCAGCGCGCAAGCCCGGCCTGCTCGACCACGGTGGCGAAGGATTCATTGAACACGGTATCGTCCTTCACATAGACCACCTGGTGCGCGAGTTCGTGAAACAGCAGGCGCGCCAGTTCCGGTTCGGGGTAACGGATGAAAGTGTTGAGCAGCGGATCGGCAAACCAGCCGATGGTGGAATAGGCCGGCACGCCGCCGACGTAGACATCATGCCCTTCCGCCGCCAGCTGATGCGCATGCCGGCGCGCCTCGGCCTCGGAAAAATAACCCTTGTAATTGACGCAGCCGGCAAAGGGGAAACACCACTGCTTCGGTTCGACCGAGAACTCCGCTGCGGCAAACACGTTCCAGACCACGAAGGGCCGCGCGAGGTCGGCATAGGAACGGTAGCTGCGGTTGTCGGGCAGCCCGAGTTCGCGGCTGGCGTAGTCGCGGATGCGCAGCGCGCGCTCGACCTGGGCTTTCAGCTGCGGATCAAGCGCGGGATCCTCGAGCAGGCGTTCGACCGGCACCTCGCGCTGCCAGATGCCTAGCTGCCCCTGCACCGACTGCAGGTAGTAGCCCAGGTTGCCGCAGCCGGACAGCAGCAGCGCGGCAAGGCCGGCGATGCAGGCGCGCCTCATGCGGCAAAATGTCCGTGGCGGAGGAAGGCACAGCACTGCCGCGCCACCGCGCGGGACAGCAGCATCTCGGTATGGCCGACCGCGAGTTCGACGCGCTCAGCCACGCCGGGCACGATGGTTTCCTGCAGCGTCACCACGCCGTCGTTGGGCCGCGGCAGGTCGGGCGCGACCAGCCGGCCGAGGCCGAAGCCGCGGGTGCCGGCGATGATGCCGATTGCCGTATCGCCGCGCGGCAGCGGCCGCGGGCCGTCAAGCCATTCGCGGATGCTGCGGCCGAGCAGCGTCGATCCGCCGGGGAAACGCGCCAGCCGGCGCGCCGAAAAGCTGTCGCCGTAGGGCGTGCCGACCAGCACCAGCCTGCCGCAGCTCAGTTCGTGATGGCGTTCCAGCATGCGCAGCGCCACCAGCCCGCCCATGCTGTGCGCGACGATGTGCACACGCGGCACGGCCAGCGCGATGCAGTGGCGCGCCAGGCGCTCGGCGTTTTCACCGAGCGAGCGGCGCAGCGTCGGATAGGACCAGGTCTGCGCGGCAAAACCTGCATCGCGGATGCGCCGTGCCAGCAGGCCCATCACCAGCCCCTGCATCCACAGGCCGTGGATGACGATGACCGGTTCTGCCGCGTTCATTCGATCACCGGTGGTGATTTATTATAAGTATTTGATTTTATTGATATTTTTTTCATCTCAGACACTGCCGTCACCAAAAATGGTGACACCGTCGGCGCCAAGGTGGTCGGCATCACCCCAGCGTTCGACCTGCCAGGCGCCGTCGTTGCAGACGAAGCAGTTGAGGCTGGCGTTGACCAGCGGCACCGGGCGCTGCGCTTCGAGCGGAAGACCGGTCGCCGCGCGGTATGCCGAATCCAGCACCAGGCCGTGGGTGACCACTGCGATGGTTTGACCACGGTGGCGCGCGGCAAGATCCTCGAGCGCGTCACGGCAGCGCGCAAAAAATCCGGCGGGACTTTCACCGCCGGGCACCGCGTACTGCGGATCGCGCGACATGAAGCGGGCATAGACCTGCGAATCGAGCAACTCCATCTCGGGGCGCGTCATGCCTTCGAACATGCCGAAATGGCGCTCGCGCAGGCGTTCGTCGGCAACGATGTCGTGGCCGGTGAGATCGGCGATTCGCTGCGCGGTCAGCCGCGCGCGCGGCAGGTCGCTGGAATAGAGCGTGGTGAAGGCCATCGTCGCCATGCGTTCGCCGAGGCGGCAGGCCTGCCAGATGCCGCGTTCGGTGAGCGGGCTGTCGAGCTGGCCCTGCATGCGGCGCTCGGTGTTCCACAGCGTTTCGCCGTGGCGGATCAGGATCAGTCGGGTCATGTGGATTGCAGCGATGAACGATGAATGATGAATGATGAATGATGAACGCAGGCCAAACCCTGACCTCTCGCTTCCGGGATTCTACCGTCCATTGCGGAGGCTGCCGTTATACTGCGGCCATGACCGTTGCCGACCTGCTGCAGCCCCACATCCTGATCCTCGCGCCGCTGATCGTGTTCGCGGCCTATGTGGTGTTCGGCATCTCCGGTTTCGGCTCGACGCTGATCGCGGTGCCGCTGCTGGCGCATATTTTTCCGCTGAAATTCGTGGTGCCGTTTTTTGTGATCCTCGACTGCGTCGGCGCCATCAACATGGGGCTGCGCCTGCGCGCGGACGTGATGCGCAGCGAACTCCTGCTGCTGCTGCCGTTCATGGCGCTCGGCGTGCTCGCCGGGGTTTACCTGCTGGTCCAGGTCAGGGCGGAAGTGCTGATCGGCGGCCTCGGGCTGTTCGTGCTTTTTTTCGGCCTGTCCTACATCGTCAAACGCGGCCGGGGTTTTCCGCTGCCGCGCTGGGCCGCGGCGCCGATCGGCGCCTTCGGCGGCGCAACCTCGGCCATGTTCGGCATCGGCGGCCCGATTTACGTGTTCTTCCTCGCCGGGCGCAACGCCGCCCCGGATCAGATCCGCGCGACGATGCCGATGATTTTCATGTTCACCACCGTCGCGCGCATCCTGTTGTTCATTGTCGCCGGGCTCTATTCCACGGCCGCGCTGGTCGCCGCACTGGCGCTGATGCCGGTGATGGCGCTGGGCATATGGACCGGCCACCACCTGCATCTCAACCTGTCGCGCGACACGGTGATCCGGGTGATGGGCGGGCTGCTGGTGCTGAGCGGGATTTCGCTGCTGCTGCGCGCTGCCGGCTGAGCGGCAAAAAAACGGGGCCCGCGGGCCCCGTAATGCCTCGCTGAAAATCCCGCGTCAGACGCCGTGTTTCCTGAACCACTCGGTGGCGCGTTTCCAGCCGTCCGCCGCCTGCTCCTTGCGGTAACTCGGCCGGTAATCGGCATGGAAGGCATGCGGCGTGTCCGGATACAGATGGATCATCGACGGCTTGCCCTTCTCCCTCAGCGCGGCGTTCATTTTCTCGACCGTGTCGTTCGGTATCCCGGCATCGGCGCCGCCGTAGAGGCCCAGCACCGGCGCATTGATCTGGTCGACGACGTCAAGCGGGTGCTTCGGCGTCATCTCCGAAGCCTGGCCGACCAGCCGGCCGTACCAGGCGACGCCGGCCTTCACGTTCTTGTTGTGCGCGGTGTAGAGCCAGGTGATGCGGCCGCCCCAGCAGAAACCGGTGATGCCGAGGCGCTTGCCGTCGGCGCCGTTCCTGTTCGCCCAGGCCACCGCGGCATCAAGATCGCTCATCACCTGCGCGTCAGGCACGAAGTTGACCACCTTGGCAAAGATTTCCTTGTTGTCCTTCAGCTGCGACACGTCGCCCTGGCGGAAAAACATTTCCGGCGCAATCGCGAGGTAACCCGCCTTGGCGAAACGGCGGCAGACATCCTTGATGTGTTCGTGCACGCCGAAAATTTCCTGCACAACGAGGATGGTCGCCAGGTTTTTGCCGTTTGCCGGCATCGCGCGGTAGGCGGGGATGTCGCCATTGGCGGTGGGTATCTTCACTTCGCCCGCGGTCAGCCCGGCGGTGTCGGTGGTGATCATGGTCTGCGCCGCCACCGGCTGCACCGCCAGCGCAAAGCCGGCAGCCAGCGAGCCGGCGACAAATTCACGGCGGGATACTGTGGTGCGGTTGGATACCAGGGCGAGCAGGTCTTCACGCAGCATGTCATTCATGGGATGTCTCCGGAGCAGTGGTTCGGAAAGTGCGGCGCGCAGAGACTAGGACAAAGCGGCCGAACTTGGCAAGACACAGCCCTGAATGACGGATTATTCCGGCAGCAGCAGGGTCACCTGTCCAGGACGGGTGGTCACCTCCGGTACGGCGGCGGCACAAAATCATCGGGGGCTCCGGACGGAACCGGCGGATTGCGTTTCAGCCCCTCCTGGAAGTCGTGCATCATGCGGCGGATCGGCGTGCGCACCCAGCCGGCCGTGGTGTTGACGTCGGTTTCCTCCTTCGGATCCTGGATCAGGTTGAACAGCAGCGGCGACTCGAGATGGTTGACGCCGGCATTGGGTTCGGTCTCCCAGGCCAGGTGCATTTTCCAGTCCCGCCATTTCGCCGCGCGCAGTTCGGACTTGATGTAGAACAGGAAACCCTCGCGCGCCGACTTGGCGTTCCTGCCGGTCAGGAAATCAAGCTGGTCGACGCCATCGACCGGACGATCGGCCGGTACCGTCGCACCGGCGACCCGCGCCAGCGTGGCGTAGAAATCGGTGACGTGCACGATTTCGTTCGACACGCCGCCGGCGGCAATCTGTCCGGGCCAGTGCAGGATGCAGGGCGCGCGCAGACCGCCTTCCATCGCCGTGTGATAGGTGCCCTGCCACATGCCCGCCGAACCGCGCCAGGGCCGGCGGAATTCCGGACCATTGTCGCTGGCAAAAATGAACAGCGTGTCCTTTTCAATGCCCAGCTGCGCAACGGTGTCGACCAGTTCGCCGACGCGGTGATCCATCTCCACCATGGCGTCGGCGAAATCACCGGCACCGGTCCTGCCGGCAAAATCGTGGTGCGGGATCGTCGGGTAATGCAGCTGGGTCAGCGGCACATAGGCGAAGAACGGCTTGCCGGCCTTGTGCTGCCGGGTGATGAACTCCCGCGATTTCGCCACCAGGTCACCGTCGATGCGGCGGCGCATCTCGAGATCGTAAATCGCCGCTTCCCGCGGTATCTCGCCCGCCTTCGCTTCGAGCACGTACGGCAAAGGCGTGACTTTCGGGTCATAACCCGGCGCGCTGGTGAACATGCTCTCGTTGGTGGTGCGCGGGATGCCGTACCACTCGTCGAAGCCGCGGTCGGTCGGGAAACGGCCCGGACGGTCTCCAAGGTGCCATTTGCCGTGTATCGCCGTGGCATAACCGCGGTCCTTCAGCAGCTGCGCCAGCGTGACTTCCCAGGGAATGAGCCCCTGCGGCAGACCCGCCGGCACCGACTGCTGGGCGCCGGTGCGGATCGGATGGCGCCCGGTCATCAGTGCCGAACGCGTCGGCACGCAATCACTTTCGACGTTGAAGTTGAGCAGCTGCAGTCCGGCCGCCGCCAGCGCATCGATGCGCGGCGTCGGCGCCCCGCGCAGGGCGCCGCCACCGTAACAGCCGGGCTCGCCCCAGCCGAGGTTGTCGGCAAGGATCAGCACGATGTTGGGAGATTTATCCGACCGGGTCGCTGCCATTTCAATGCTCCTTCAGGAAAAGTGCGGCACCGCCGCAGCAGTCAATCATTCATCAATTCCGGGCTCGCTGCCCTCGATCACCGGACGCCCCCGGCCGCGGGGCCGGTATTTGCGGCGCAACCGGCCCAGCTGCCTGCCGAATCTTGCATCAAGCTGCGGCCCGAAAGCGGCGTGGATTTCGGCAAGGTAGATTTCGTGCAGCAGCAGGGTCTCGATCACATAGATGACCGGGTAATCGCGCGCGAACGAGGCCCTGACAGCACCCCGGAACGAGGCGATCAGCATGCCGCTGCCGTCCACCGTCGCGGTCAGCAGCGTATCCGAAGGCGGACCATGCAGTTCGCCGTCGCCCTCGTGCGGAATCACCTGGATATGGCGGTGCGGCTTCAGCCCGGGCACCGCCTGGCCGAACACGATCAGGCGCACCGCGACACCGCGGCGCGCCGCGGCCGTCAATTCACGCACATGCGGCTCGATCAGCGCCACCGTGGCCTTCAGCCAGACATGCTCGCGCGCACCGTCGATCATCTCCTTGAGCCGCAGCCGCACCTCGGCCTCGCCGCGCAGCACCGAGACATAGGCGCTGCCGTCGTCTTGCGACGCGCGTTTCATCTCGCGCATCACATCCTCGCACAGGCCCGCAGTGCTGCGCTGGATGCCGCGGAAGAACTGTTCGGGATTCACCGGCACATAACGCACCGGACTTTCGGTCACCGGCTGGATCGCCCCTTTTGCCTCCAGCGCACGCAGCGCCGAATAGACGTTGGCGCGGGGCAAACCCGCCTGCTTGGCGATTTCATAGGCCGTGGCGGGCTGCCTCGCCGCCAGCGCCGCGTAGGCACGGGCCTCGTAATCGGTAAAACCGAGTCCGCGCAGTGCCGCGGCCAGAGGTGGTGCCGCAGCCGCGGAGGCGACAGCCTTGACGGGATTCGATGGCATAGTAGTTGCTTATGCTACTTCTAAAATGACAGAATGGCAAAACCAGGGTCCCGGCTGCCGCAGCCGGACAAGACAACACAAAGGAAAAACCATGAATATCCGCATTCCGCTCCTCCTGCTGACTGCATCCTGTGCCGGCCTCACGGCAAACGCCGCCGCGCAATCCCAGACCCAGTCCTGGCCTGTCCGTCCTGTACGGCTGGTCGTACCCTATGTACCCGGCGGCGCCACGGATCTCGTATCGCGCATCATCGCGGAGCAACTGGGCACCAGACTGGGGCAACAGGTGGTCGTCGACAACCGCCCCGGCGCCACCGGCACCATCGCCTTCACCGGCGTCGCCGAATCCGCAGCCGACGGCTACACGCTGATCACCAGCGCGGATTCGCTGACCCTGCTGCCCTCGGCATACAAAAACCTGAAGTTCGATCCGCGCAGCAGTTTCACGCCGGTCTCGCTGATGTCGACCCAGCCGCTGGTGCTCGCAGTGCACGCAGCAACCCCCGCAAAAAGCGTCAAGGAATTCATTGCGCTGGCGAAATCAAAATCGCTGTCCTTCGGCACCTCGGGCACCGGCACCTCGCAGCACCTGTCGGGGGAACTGATCAAGAAAATGACCGGCATCGACATGGTTCACATCCCCTACAAGGGCGGCGGGCAGGCCATCGTCGACCTCAGCGGCGGACAGGTTCCCGCCGCGGTGCTCGGCTCGTCGACGGTGATCCCGCAGACCAAAACCGGCCGCGTGCGGATCCTGGCGGTAACTTCCAAGAACCGGTCGGCAGCACTGCCGGAAGTGCCGACGCTGGATGAATCCGGCCTGAAGGGATTCGACGTCTACCAGTGGACCGCGATGCTGGCACCGGCAAAAACGCCGAAGGCCATCATTTCGCGGCTCAATGGCGAAGTCACGACGATCCTCAAGCAACCCGCGGCCAGCGAACGCCTGCAGGCCGCAGGCTTCGAATCCCGCGGCAGCACGCCGGACTATGTGGCGGGACTGATCCGCGACGGCATGGCACGCTGGCAGAAACTGATCGCCGAACTGAAACTCGAACTGCAGCAGTAAGGCGCCATCACCTCAGGATTTAAGCAGTCCTTCCGCGCGCATGGCCGCCTGCACCTGCGGCCGTTCGCCGGCGCGCGCGAAAAACGCCTGGATCTCCGGCCACGGGGCGAGGTCGATCTTGTGGTACCCGCACCAGCGCAGCACGTTGAACAGGTAGGCATCGGCGACGCTGAAGTTGTCGCCGGTCATCCAGGGTTTTCCGGCGAGCATCCCGTCCAGCGCCTTCAAGCGCCGCACGATGTAGCCCTTCTGCACCTCCTTCATCTCCGGCGTCATCTGCGGGTTGAACAGGGCACCCACGGATTTGTGCACTTCGGTGGCGACGAAGTTGAGCGCTTCCATCAGCCGGTAACGCGCCATGGTCCCGGTGGCCGGCGCCAGGCCTGCAGCCGGCTTCTGGTCGGCCAGGTACTGCAATATGGTGCTGACCTCGGTCAGCACTTCACCATTGTCCAGTTGCAGCGCCGGCACATAACCCTTGGGATTGATCTGCCAGTAGTCGGCGCCGGACGCGGTTTTCTTGTTCGGAATGTCGACCTTCTCGAGCTCGAAGGCATATCCGGCCTCCAGCAGCACGATATGCGGCGCAAGGGCGCAGGAACCGGGGGAATAATAAAGTTTCACGACATTTCTCCTGGAAATTGAAGCGGTCTCCGAATGCTGCCCCAAGGCGATAGTCCTTGCAAATGCAGGGTCATACGCCCATACTTCGCGCCGGCGTTTGGATTTTGTCTGCCCTTCGTGCCTGTTTCCGCTGTCGGTACCTCTGTTCGGCCTTCTCCATCCGTTGTTTCTCTGATGCCCCACCCGCTCGGGATGCGGATCAGCAACTACCAGGAGATCACCATGGCCAACATCACCGGCACAGTCAAATTTTTCAACCCCACCAAGGGTTTCGGTTTCATCCAGCCGCAGGACCAGTCGAAAGACGTGTTCGTGCACATTTCCGCCGTTGAGCGCGCCGGCATGAGCACGCTGACCGAAAACCAGCAGGTGTCCTTCGACCTCGAGCGCGGCTCTGACGGCCGCTCGTCGGCGGTGAACCTGCAGGCCGCCTGATCACCGCGCGGGCGGGAATCCCGCCCGCAGCGCGAGCCGCGTGCGTCCCAAGTGCACGCGGCTTTTCCTTTTGGAGCACACGACAGGGAGAATCAGAATGTCCAAGGAAGAAATGGTCGAGTACGAAGGCGTCATCGAAGAGGTGCTGCCCAACACGATGTTCAGGGTCACGCTCGTCAACGGCCACACGCTGACCGCCTATGCCTCGGGGAAGATGCGCAAGCACCGCATCCGCATCCTGGCCGGCGACAAGGTGACGATCGAAATCTCGCCCTATGACCTGAACAAGGGCCGCATCAGTTTCCGCCACAAGGATGAACGCGCCGGCCCTCCGGCAGCGCGTCCCGGCAACTTCTTCCGCAAGCGCTGAAGCGCCGCGCGCCTCAGCGCGCAGGCCTGCGGCGCGGGGTTTTCTGCGCCGGGCCCAGGCCGGGCAGCGGCAGGGCCGTCTTGTATTTGACCTGTTTCAGCGCGAAGCTCGATTTCAGGTTGCCCACCCCGGGTATCTTTGCCAGGAAATCGACGATGAAGCGCTCCAGCGCCTGCACGTCGGCCACCATCACCCTCAGCATGTAATCCGAGTCGCCGGTCATCAGGTAACACTCCATGACTTCCGGCCGCTCCGCGATCGCCGCCTCGAAGGTTTCCAGCGCCTTCTCCACCTGGCGCTCAAGCCGCACCTGGATGAACACCGATGCCGTCAGCCCCAGTCTCAGCGGATCGAGCAGCGTCACATAACTGCCGATCAGTCCGCCCTCCTCCAACCGCCGCACCCGTGCCAGGCAGGGCGACGGCGACAGGTTCACCGCACGCGCCAGTTCGACGTTGCTCAGCCGGGCATCCTCCTGCAGCCGGGCGAGGATTTTCCAGTCTGTTGCATCCAGATCAATCGATCCGATCTGTATTTTCGGCATTATATGCCTCATAAATATTGCTTTTCAGCATTATATGCTTAATTAATGTTTAAAAACAAGCATATACGAAACCCCATGCCGCACCCCTGCGCGTAGCATCCCGGGTGTGGCGCGCGAGCCCGCGCGCGGAGGAAAACCCCGATGACCGATTTGTCCGAACTGGCCGCCGCCTTCTGGCGCGTGATGCCCGCCGATCCCGATCCCGTCGAAACCCGTGAATGGCTCGACGCCTTCAATTCGCTGATCGAATCCGGCGGCCGCGAACGCGCGACCTACCTGTTGCGCAAGCTGCTCGACGAGGCGCGTGCGAAACGCGTGCCGATGCCACCGGTGCTGAACACGCCGTACTGCAATTCCATCGCGCTCGCGGAACAGCCGCAGTTCCCGGGCAACCTCGACATCGAGGCACGCATCTCGGCGCTGGTGCGCTGGAATGCGCTGGCGATGGTGGTGCGCGCCAACCGAGGCGCCGCCGAACTCGGCGGACATATCGCGACCTACGCCTCGATTGCCGACCTGTTCGAAGTCGGCTTCAACCATTTCTTCCGCGCCGGCCAGAACGGCGATGCGGTGTTTTTCCAGCCTCACGCCGCGCCCGGCATCTATGCCCGCGCCTGGCTGGAGGGCCGGCTCACCGAGGCGCAGCTCGACAACTACCGCCGCGAGACCGGCGGCCCCGGCAGCGGCCTTTCCTCGTACTGCCATCCCTGGCTGATGCCGGACTTCTGGCAGTTCCCCAACGCCTCGATGGGCCTGGGGCCCGTCAACGCAATCTACCAGGCTCGATTCATGCGTTACCTCGAGCATCGCGGCATCCAGAAAACCGCGGGGCGCAAGGTCTGGGCCTTTGTCGGTGACGGCGAAATGGACGAGCCGGAATCGCTGGCCGGCCTGTCGCTGGCCTCGCGCGAAGGCCTCGACAACCTGATCTTCGTCGTCAACTGCAACCTGCAGCGGCTCGACGGCCCGGTGCGCGGCAACGGCTCGCTGATCCAGGAACTCGAAGGCCTGTTCTCCGGCGCCGGCTGGCATGTGATCAAGCTGCTGTGGGGCTCGGAGTGGGATCCCCTGTTCGCGCGCGACGCCGACAACGTGATCCTCAAGCGGCTGCACGAAACGGTGGACGGCGAATTCCAGAAATACGCCGCCACCGACGGCCGCTTCAACCGCGAACATTTCTTCAACAAGGATCCCGAGCTGCAGGCGCTGGTGTCGCACCTGTCGGACGAGGACATCGACCGCCTGCGCCGCGGCGGCCACGATCCGGTGAAGATCCATGCCGCCTACCACGCCGCAATGAACCATCGCGGCCGGCCGACGGTGATCCTCGCCCAGACCAAGAAGGGGTACGGCATGGGCCACTGGGGCCAGGGCAAGATGGGCGCGCACCAGCAGAAAAAAATGGAAGACGACGCCCTGCTCGCCTTCCGCGACCGATTCGCGCTGCCGATTCCCGATGCCGATGTCAGGGCGCTGAAATTCTGGAAACCCGCCGACGACAGCCCGGAGATGCGCTACCTGCATGCCCGGCGCAAAACCCTCGGCGGCTACCTGCCGGCACGTGTCACCACCACACAAACGCCGGCAGTACCGAAGGCCGGGGCTTATTCCCGCATCACCGAGGGCTCCAACGGACGCGAGGAATCGACGACCATGAGCTTCGTCAAGTTGCTGGCACAGATGCTGAAGGATCCGGCGATCGGAAAGAACATCGTGCCCATCGTCGCCGACGAGGCGCGCACCTTCGGCATGCAGTCGCTGTTCCGCCAGGTCGCGATCTATTCGCCCTTCGGCCAGCTCTACGAGCCCGAGGACCGCGACGAGCTGCTCTATTACAAGGAGGCGCAGGACGGGCAGATCCTCGAGGAGGGCATCAACGAGGCCGGCGCGATGTCGTCGTGGATCGCCGCCGCCACCAGTTACAGCGTGCACGGCACGCCGATGCTGCCCTTCTACATTTTCTATTCGATGTTCGGTTTCCAGCGCGTCGGCGACCTGATCTGGCAGGCCGGAGACTGCCGCTCCAGGGGTTTCCTGATAGGTGCCACCGCCGGCCGCACCACGCTCTCCGGCGAAGGCCTGCAGCACCAGGACGGCTCCTCGCAGCTGATCGCATCCACGGTGCCCAACTGCCGCGCCTGGGATCCGGCCTATGGCTACGAGCTGGCGACGATCATCGAGGACGGCACCCGGCGCATGCTCGAAGCGCAGGAGGACGTGTTCTATTACATCACCGTGATGAACGAAAACTACGCGCAGCCGGCGATGCCGGAAGGCGCGCGCGACGGCATCCTCAAGGGCATGTACCTGTTGCAGTGGAAACCCGATGCTGCCGTGCAGCTGCTCGGCAGCGGCACCATCCTGCGCGAATCGATCGCCGCGGCGGAACTGCTGCAGCAGGACTTCGGCATTGCCGCGAATGTCTGGAGCGTCACCAGCTGGAGCGAGCTGCGCCGCGACGGCATGGCCTGCGCCCGCCACAACCGGATCAATCCCGGAACGACGCCACGGATATCCCATGTCGAAACATCGCTCGCCGCGCACGCGGGGCCGGTCATCGCCGCCTCCGACCATGTCAGTGCAGTACCCGACCTGATCCGGACCTGGGTGCCGCGGCGTTATGTCGCGCTCGGCACCGACGGTTACGGCCGCAGCGACACCCGCGAGAAGCTGCGCCGTTTTTTCGAGATGGATCGCCACCACATCGCGATTGCCGCGCTGGCGGCGCTGGCCGACGACGGCGGCATCAGCCGTGAAACGGTCGCGGATGCCATAAAACGTTACGGCATTGCGGCCACGGCCATGGCGCCCTGGGACGCCTGAAACCGGCTTTCAGTTCAGGCGCGACGCCGGCGTGGCGCGGACCGGACCGCCTTCTTGCGGTGCGCGCGCGGCTTCGGCGGCGGGCGCTTCACTGCCTTGCCGGCGGCCACGGACCTCACCGGCGCGCTGCGGATGCCGTCGATGAACACTTCAATGATGCCCGCCGCATCGGTTTTTGCCGGCAGGTGGTCAGGATCCATCACCAGCTTGCTGATCATGCCGTTGACCAGCGCATGCAGGCCCACCGCGGTGGCGCGTGCATCGAGTGTCGCCGGAAGCTGGCCGCGAATGATGGCGGCGGCCAGCCCCTGCTGCAGGCGATCGAGGCAGCCCGCCTGCATTACGCGGAACCGCTGCCATACGGGCTCCATCTCGTCGACGTACTCGCATTTGTTGAACACGATGTGAAAAACCCGGCGCGCCTGGGCATCGCCCGAGGTGCGCTCGAGGATGCCGGTCAGCATCGCGCGCACGCCCGCCAGCGGATCGGCTTCCTGCGCCGGACTGATCTGGCAGGGCGCGTCCTCCATCGGCATCGTGACCCGCGCCACCATTTCGCAGAACAGGTCGGCCTTGTCCTTGAAATGCCAGTAAATGGCGCCGCGGGTCACCGATGCCGCATCCGCGATGTCCGACAGCGAGGTGCGCGACACGCCGCGTGCGCTGAATACCCTCTCCGCCGCGTCAAGAATCTGGTTGCGGGTCTCGACCGCCTCGTCCCTGGTGCGTCTGACCATGTTCCTCCGGTTGCTGCGGGCCGTTGGCGGCCTTTGTCATAAAACGGTACTTTACATACATTCATGCCTGTATGTAAACTGTCGCGCTCATACATGCTGCCGGCATATCTTCCCGGCCGCCATCAGGGAACCCAAAAAAATGAATACATCCGCGCCCCGTCTGCTCCCCCTCATCGCCGCGACTGCGGCCTCCCTGCTGCTCGCCGCCTGCGGTCCCGCAGGCGGTCCGCCGGCCGGCGGATTTCCGCCGCCACCGGTCAGCGTCATGATCACCGAGGCGCGCGACCTGCCGGTGAATCTCGAGTACACCGCGCAGACCGCGGGTTACCGCGAAACCGAAATCCGCGCCCGCGTCAGCGGCATCCTGATCAAGCGCAATTTCCGCGAGGGCAGCAGCGTCAGGCAGGGCGAATCGCTGTTCACCATCGATCCCGCCCCCTTCCAGCTGGCGCTGGAGCGCGCAAAGGCGGACCTCGGCGTCGCCGAAGCCCAGCTGCAGCAGGCCCAGCGCGAACTGGCGCGGCTGAAACCGGTGTACGAATCAAGGGCGGTGAGCCAGAAGGAATTCGACGATGCCACCTCGGCCGAGCGCATCGCCGCGGCCCAGGTCGCCAGCGTGCGCGCCCGCGTCAACGAAGCGCAGCTGAACCTCGAATGGACACGCGTCGAGTCGCCGATCGCCGGTGTCACCGGCCGCGCCGCGGTCTCCGAAGGATCGCTGGTTTCGGGCCCCGGCGTGCTGCTGACCACCGTGACCCAGACCGATCCGATGTACGTGATCTTCGGCGTTTCCGACCGCGACACGCTGGCCCTGCGGCGTGATGCCGAAGCCGGCCGCATCAAACTGCCGGGCGACGGCAGGCTGAAGGCGACGGTCAAACTCTCCGACGGCAGCGAATATTCACGGCCCGGCGTGGTCAATTTCGTCGACGCCCGCGTCAATACCCAGACCGGCACCACCGAGACACGCGCCGAGTTTCCCAATCCGGGCAACCTGCTGCGTGCCGGAGAATTCGTGCGCATCACCCTCTCCGGCGCCGTGCGGCCCAATGTGATCGTCGTGCCGCAGCGTGCAGTGCTCGAAGGACCAACCGGCAAGTTTGTCTATATCGCCAATGCGGAATCGAAGGCGGAGCCGCGCCCGGTGGAGGTCGGCGCCTGGACGGCCGACGGCTGGATCATCAACTCCGGTCTCAAGGCCGGCGAACGCGTGATCATCGACGGCATGGCCAAGATCTTCGCGCCCGGCACCCCGGTGAGTATCGTCGATCCGGCAGCGCAGAAGGACGCTCCGCAGCCGCCGGGCAAGACCGGAGCCAAACCGGCCGCAAAAAAACCGGCGGACACGCCGCAAAAGCAGTCCTGAGCCGCGCTCAACGAGAAACGGACTGAATCATGATTTCACGCTTCTTCATCGACCGCCCGATTTTCGCCGCGGTGCTGTCGATCTTCATCGTCATCGCCGGCCTCGCCTCGATGCGCGCGCTGCCGATTGCGCAATATCCCGAAATCGCCCCGCCGGTGGTCACCGTGCGCGCGGTATACCCGGGCGCATCGGCCCAGGTGCTGGAACAGACCGTCGCCGCGCCGCTGGAAAACCAGATCAACGGCGTCGAGAAGATGCTCTACATGAGCTCGACCTCCACCGCCCAGGGCGTGGTCGAGATCCAGGTCACCTTCGAGATCGGTGCCGATGTCGACACGGCTGCCCTCAACGTCAACAACCGCGTCAAGCAGGTCGAGCCGCGGCTGCCGCAGGAAGTGCGGCGCCAGGGCGTGACCGTTGAAAAAGGCTCCTCGTCCTTCCTGCAGGTGATTGCCTTCACCTCGCCCGACGGCCGTTACGACGACCTGTTCATTTCGAACTACGTGACGCTGAACGTGCTCGACGCGCTGAAACGCATCCCGGGCACCACCAACGTGCAGATTTTCGGCGCCAAGGACTATGCGATGCGCATCTGGACGCGTCCGGACCGCATGGCCCAGCTGAAAGTCACGCCCGGTGACCTGCTGCGCGCGCTGAACGAACAGAACGCGCAGTTCGCGGCCGGCAAGATCGGCCAGTCGCCGACCGGCGGCCCGCAGGAACTGGTCTACACCATCACCACCCAGGGCCGGCTGTCGGAGCCCGCGGAATTCGAGAACATCGTCGTCCGCGCCAATCCTGACGGCTCGCTGCTGCGGCTGAAGGATGTCGCCCGCGTCGAACTCGGCTCCAAGGATTACGAGTTCATCGGCCGTGTCAACGGCAAATCGGCGACGCTGGTCGGCATTTTCCTGCAGCCGGGCGCCAACGCGCTGGCCACCGCCGACCTCGTCACCGCCGAGATGGACCGGCTGAAGCAGCGCTTCCCGCAGGGCTTTGAACACGCCGCCGTCTACGACACCACCCGCTTTGTCGCAGTCTCGATCCGCGAGGTCGCCAAAACCCTGGCCGAAGCCATGCTGCTGGTGTTCCTGGTGGTGTTCATATTCCTGCAGAACTGGCGCGCCACGCTGATCCCCTTCGCCGCGGTGCCGGTGTCCCTGATCGGCACTTTCGCCGGCCTGCTGATGCTCGGTTATTCGATCAACACGCTGACGCTGTTCGGCATGGTGCTGGCCATCGGCATCGTCGTCGATGATGCCATCGTCGTGCTGGAAAACGTCGAGCGCATCATGCGCGAGGAAAAGCTGGAGGCGCGTGACGCCGCCATCAAGGCGATGAAGGAAGTCACCGGCCCGATCATCGCGATGACGCTGACCATGTGTGCCGTGTTCGTGCCGATCGCCTTCCTCGGCGGGCTGACCGGCGAGCTCTACCGGCAGTTCGCGGTGACCATCTCCATCGCCGTGCTGTTCTCGGCCATCGTTGCGCTGACGCTGTCACCCGCCCTGTGCGCCTTCATGCTGTCGCGTACCCACGGCGAGCCCGGCCGCTTCTTCCGCTGGTTCAACAACTGGTTCCGCCGCATGACCGGCCGTTACGTCGACGGCGTGACCTGGATGCTGCGCCGCGGCGGCATCGCGCTGCTGCTGTTCATCGGCATGGTGGCGATCACCGCCGGCCTCTGGCGTGCCACGCCGGGTTCGCTGGTGCCGGACGAAGACCAGGGTTACTACATCGCCGCGGTGCTGTTGCCCGATGGCGCGACCCTTGAGAGGACCGACAAGGTCGTCAGCGAAGTCATCGACGCGATCAAGTCCAATCCCGCCAACGACTACGCCATCGCCTTCACCGGCTTCGACTTCCTCGGCGGCGGCTTCCGCAACAACGCGGCGACGATTTTTGTCACCCAGAAACACTGGGACGAACGCAAGATGACCACGCCGCAGCTGGTCGGCGAATTTTTCATGAAGACCGGGCACATCAAGGAAGCGCTGGTGCTCGGCTTCAATCCGCCGCCGATCTTCGGCCTCGGCAACGCCGGCGGTTTCGAGTTCTACCTGCAGAACCGCGGTGAAGGCGGGCCGAAACGGCTCGCCGAAGTCACCCAGCAGTTCCTCGGCGCGGTGGCGCAGGATCCGATGTTCGTCCAGGTCAACACGCTGTGGCGCGCCAATGTACCCCAGCTCTACGTCCAGACCGACCGCGAAAAGGCAAAAACGCTGGGCGTGCCGGTGGATGAACTCTACAGCTCGCTTGCCGCAACGCTGGGCACCTACTATGTCAACGACTTCAACAAGTACGGCCGCACCTGGCAGGTGCTGATGTCGGCCGAGCCGGGCTTTCGCAAGAAACCGGACGACGTCGGTGCCGTCTACGTGCGTTCCGACAAGGGCTCAATGGTGCCGCTGTCCTCGCTGGCAAGCGTGGATTACTCCTCCGGACCGGACACGCTGGACCGCTTCAACAACCTGCCGGCGGTGAAAATCTTCGGCTCTGCGGCACCCGGCTACAGCTCCGGCCAGGCGATCGCGCGGATGGAGGAAATCGCGCAAAAAACTCTGCCGCCGGAATTCAGCTATGACTGGAGCGGCGCCTCCTTCCAGGAAAAACGCTCCGGCGGCACCGCCGGCATCGCGCTCGGCCTCGCCGTGCTGATGGTGTTCCTGATCCTCGCCGCACAGTACGACAAGTGGTCGCTGCCGCTGTCGGTGCTGCTGGCACTGCCCTTCGGCACCTTCGGCGCGCTGGCCGCGGTGTGGATGCGCGGCTTCACCAATGACGTCTATTTCCAGATCGGCCTGGTGACGCTGCTCGGCCTTGCCGCGAAAAACGCGATCCTGATCGTCGAATACGCGGTGCTCAAGAAACACGAGGGCTACACCACTGCGGCGGCGGCCATCGAAGCGGCACGGCTGCGTTTCCGCCCGATCCTGATGACCTCGCTCGCCTTCATCCTCGGCGTGCTGCCGCTGGCCTTGTCCACCGGTGCCGGCGCCGGCGCGCGTCATTCCGCGGGCACCGGCGTGATGGGTGGCATGCTCGCTGCGACCTTCCTCGCGATCTTCTTCATTCCATGGTTCTACAAGCTGATCGTCGATCGCAGGCTCTCCGACAAGCGCTCGACCGCGGAGATCGAGGCCGAGGTCGAACACCACCGCGAACAGACGCTGCGCGCCGTGCGCACCCCCCATCATGCGCCCCCGAGCAAAGGGGAAGAAAATGTATAAGTATTTGATTAAAATAGTATTTTTTACATCCGTCCTAGCAGGTTGCAGCACCGCGCCCGACTATGCACGCCCCGCTGCCGAGTTGCCCGGCGCCTGGACCGCAGTGCCGGCACAAGGCAAACCCGTAGCCGCCGACCGCTGGTGGACGGTGTACGGCGACACCACCCTGGAGCGGCTGATCGACGAAGCGCTGGCCCACAACCAGGACCTCGCGCTGGCCACCGCGCGCCTCGACGAGGCGCGTGCGCTGGCGCGTGTCGCGGATGCCGAACTGGTGCCCTCGGTCGACGCCGGCTTCCAGCGCGACCGCTCGCGCCGCTCGGACAGCACCGCCACACGTGTCCCCGGCAGCCTGGAAAACAACAACTACCGTGCGCAGCTCAACGTGTCCTACGAACTCGACCTGTGGGGCCGCCTGCGCGATTCGGCCAAGGCGGCACGCGCGGAGCTGCTTGCCACCACCGCGGCGCGCGAAACCGTGCGCCTTGCGCTGACCGCGCAGGTCGCGCAGTCGTACTACGCGCTGGTCGCTTTCGACACGCAGGTCGCCGATGCCCGCAAATCGCTGGCCCTGCGCGAGGACAACCTGCGGCTGCAGCGCATCCGCTCGGGCGCCGGACTGATCAATGACTTCGAGCTGCGCCAGCTCGAGGCCGAAGTCGCCGCCACGCAGGCACAGCTGCCGGCGCTGGAACGCCGCCGCAGCTCGGAAGAACTCGCGCTGGGCGTGCTGCTCGGCCGCAGCCCGCGGGCGATCATCAGTGACCGTGTCACCCGCAGCGCCGACAGCGGCCTGCCCGCCACGCCGGTGGTGCCCGCCGGCCTGCCCTCCGAACTGCTGCTGCGCCGCCCCGACATCGTTGCCGCCGAACAGCAGCTGATCGCCGCCAATGCGCGCATCGGCGCGGCGCGCGCGACGCTGTTTCCGCGCATCGGCCTCTCCGGCATGCTCGGCAGCGAAAGCGCGGCCTTGAACAACCTGTTCTCGGGACCGGCACAGATCTGGAGCCTCGGCTTCGCGCTGGCGCAGCCGATATTCCAGGGTGGCCGGCTGTTCGGCGAAATCGAGGCGGTGCAGGCGCGCGAGCGCCAGGCGCTGGCCCAGTACCAGAAAACCCTGCAGACCGCCTTCCGCGAAACCCACGATGCGCTGGTCGCGCAGACCCGCGCGCGGGAAGTGTTTGATGCAGAGAGCATGCGTGCAAAGGCGCTGGGCGATTCACTGCGGCTGGCGCGCATCCGTTACGAGAACGGCCTCACCAGCCAGCTCGAAGTGCTCGATGCCGAACGCAACCTGCTCAGCGCCGAACTGAACCGCGCCGAAGCGCTGCGCTCGCAGCGCGCCGCGGTGGCCGACTTGGTGAAGGCGCTTGGCGGCGGCTGGGCCGGCCTCCCCCAGACCGGAACCACCGCCGCCGCGCGCTGAAGCGGCTCGGGGGGTTTTACTGCGGCTTGAGGCCGACGTCCGCGATCAGCTTCACGTAACGTCCGTACTCAGCCTTCATCAGTTTCTCGTAGGCTTCGGGGCCCGAGTTCAGCGCCGCCTCGGCGCCCTGCCGCTCGAAGGCTTCGCGGATGCGCGGCTGCGAAACGGTCTTTCTCACGTCTGCGGCCAGTTGCGCCGCAATGCGCCTGGGCACGCCGGCCGGACCGAGCAGGCCGAACCAGCCGTCAGACTGCGCCGCAGGCAGTCCCTCTTCGACAATCGAAGGAATGTTCGGGAACGCCGGGTTGCGTTTCGCCGATGTCACCGCCAGCGGGCGCAGGCGGCCGTCACGCACAGCCGCACCGATGGTCGGCACCGTGAACACCAGGTAATGCACGCGCCCCGAGATGGTCTCGCCAAAAGCGTCCGGCACCACCTTGAACGGCACATGCGTGGTGCGCACGCCCGCCGCCTGGTTGAAAATCTCGCCGGCGATGTGCGCCAGGGTGCCGATGCCGAGCGAAGCATAGTTGTATTTCGAGGGATCACTCTTCAGCAGCGCCACCAGCTCCCGGATGTTGCGCGCCGGCAGAGCCGGGTAAACCGCGATGATGTTCGGAATTGAAGCCACCTCGGTGACCATCGTGAAATCGCGCAGCGGATGGTACGGCGGGGATTTCTGCAGCAGCGCGCCCACGATATGCGGCGGCGCCACCATGGCGTAGCTGTAACCGTCGCCCGTGGCCTTGGACAGGATGCTGCTGCCGATCAGTCCGCCGGCGCCCGGGCGATTGTCGACCACCACCTGCTGGCCGTAGAGTTCGGCCAGCGACGCGCCCACCGTGCGCGCAAGAAAATCACTGGCGGATCCCGGTGGCAAGGGCACGATGACCCGGATCGGGCGCTCCGGGAACTTCTGTGCCCCGGCCATCCCCGCGTGCAGCGGCAGGAGCAGTGCAAGCACGGCAAATGCAAACCCGCGTTTCCATGACGAATGCATGTGTATCCCCTCTCCTGTCCGGGCCTTCGCCCTGTTGTTGATTGTTCACCGCGGTGCCGGCACGGTTCCTGCGGACCGCCGTCGCCGCTGCGTATTGCCATGGTAGAGTGCCGCCGGGGTTTGCACAATGCGGACGCCGGTCCGCAGGACGTTACGGAGAATCGTCATGAAAATCGACCGCATCCACCACTACAACATCCGCTGCGCGCCCGGCGATCTGGAGCCGATCGAAAAATTCTACGGCGAGGTGCTCGGTTTCCGGAAAGGCCATCGCCCGAACTTCCCCAACCCCGGCATCTGGCTCTACCTCGACGACCACCCTATCCTTCACGTCAGCGCGCGCTGCGCGGAAGGCTTCCTCCAGCAGGACCATCATGGCAGCGTCGACCATATCGCCTTCCAGTCGCACGGTGCGGGCGAGTTCATGGCGAAACTCGAGCGCATGAACATCCCCCATGAAAAGCAGAACGTGCCGGAGGCGGGATACCAGGTTTTCCTGCGCGATCCGGTGGGCACCCTGCTCGAGTTCAATTTCCCTCAGCACGAAGCGCCCGCCTCCACCGGCGCCGGCACGCTGGCGCCCCGGCAGACCGCAATCCCCCGCTGAGGCGGACGCTCCGGACTCAGCCGGCAGGTGCGCCCCAGCGTCCGCCGAAAAACCGTTCGGCAACCGGTTTGCGCGCCCGTGGCTTGAGTTCCTTCTTCAGGGTTTCCTCGTCATCCAGGACTTCCGGTGCTGCCTGGTAACCGACAGCGATCATTGCCATCGGCATGAAGTCGTCGGGCACGCCGAAAGCCGCCCGCACCTTCGGAATGTCGAACCCGCCCATCTGGTGAGCCACCAGCCCCTGCGCAACCGCCTCCAGCGACAGGGCCAGCGCCGCCATACCGGTGTCGTAATGCGACCAGCGGTTGGGCTGCCCGTTGTGCTCAAAACTGGAGGCCGCGCAGGCGAGGAACAGCAGCGGCACGTTCTTGCACCATTTGCGGTTGTTGTCCGACAGGCAGTCGTAGGCCTGCTGCCAGCCGGCTGGGTCCTGCGCGCGGTCCCACATCAGGAAACGCCAGGGCTCGGCACCAAAACAGGACGGCGCCCAGCGCGCGGCCTCGACCAGGGCCGCGACCTGCGCGCGGGACACGGCACGCGAGGCATCGAAAGCACGGGGGCTCCAGCGCCGTGCCAGCAGCTCGTGGATGGGTACGCCGGTAATCGCCTTGCGGTCCTGCATGTGCATCTCCTCGTCGAGTCAATGATTTGTGACAAACGAAACCGGAAGCGCTGTCCCGGCAGGGCGCAACGCAGCGGACGGACGCCATCATAGCCGAGGCCGGGGCGCAGGCCACCCGCGGGATATGGATTACCTGCCGGTTCCCGCAGTAAGCTTCGGCCTTTCAATCACAACCCAGAGCCCACATGACCTCCAGACGCTCCTTCCTGTCACTGATTGCTGCCGCTTCCGCCTGGCAAGCCATGGCCGCGCGCGCGCAGGAACTGTTCTCCCCCTTTGTCGGCAGCGACCCCGAAAACGTCGCGCGCATGGTGAAGCTGGCGGCACCGGCCAGCGGAGAAACCGTGATCGACCTCGGCGCGGGTGACGGGCGCATCGTGTTCGCGGCGCTGAAGGATCGTCCGGGCGTGCGCGGCATCGGCGTCGACATCAACGCCGCACTGGTCGCCAAGTCCAACGCCGCCGCCGGCGCGCAGCAACTCGGCGACCGGGCGCAATTCCTGCACCAGAATGTCTTCGATGCCGATCTCGGCAAGGTTGACGTGATTTTCATGTGGCTGTTTCCCGAGCTGATGCGCCTGCTGCGCCCGAAGATCCTGCGCGAGGCGCGTCCCGGCACACGTGTCGTCGCCGCCACCTGGGACATGGGCAGCTGGCCGGCCGACGTGACCGACGAACAGACCGGCAACTACACCACCGTCCGCCTGTGGCATGTGCCGGCGCGTGTCGGCGGTTTCTGGGAGTGGGAAACGACCATCGGCGGCGCCGCTTACCGTTTCGAGTCACTGCTCGAACAGCACATGCAGCAGGTCGAAGGCGCCGTGCGTGTCGGCAACCGGCGCCAGCTGCTGCAGGCTGTGGAACTGCGCGGCACCTCCCTGAAATGCCAGCTCAACATGACGCTGCCCGGCAGCGGCTACACCCGCCTCTCCTTCGAGGGACAGGTCCGCGGCGACATCATCGAGGGCACGGTCGACGTCTACCACCCGATACGCGACGAGGATGAACTGGAAACGCTGAAGCGCACCCGCCTGCCGTGGACCGCGCGGCGCGCCACCACCACCGGCTATTTCGCGCCCACCGGAACCAACATCAGCTGATAACGGCGGGCTCAGGAGTCGAAGGTCTCGGTGATCCCGCCTTCGGCGATCCATGCCTCGATCCCGCCCTCCAGCGGCCTCACCCGGGTAAACCCCCGGTCGATCAGGATGCGGGCGACACGCGCCGCGCTGGCTTCATTGGGTCAACTGCAGTAAACCACCACATCCCTGTCCGGCGGCAGGCCGGGCAGCGCTGCCGCAGCATCCTCGAGGTTGACCGCGAGTGCACCGGGTATGCGCCGCGGATCGATCTTGCGCATGGCGGCGGAACGCACGTCGATCACCACCGGCGGCATCCCGTTGCCCAGCAGTTCGCGCAGTTCCGCGACGGTCATCCGTGCCGCCCTCAACATGCGCAGGAACAGGTAACGCTGCACCGCCTTCATCGCGACATAGGCCGCCGCCAGTCCGCCGAGCAGCAACAGGGCACCGGTCCCCAGTTCCGAAAACCAGGCCAGCGCGCGCTCCACTTCCGCATGGAAGACCGCACCGAGCAGCACCGGTGCCGCCGCCCACAGCAGCGCACCGGCCGTACTGAACAGCAGGAAGGGCCGCAGCCCGAGGTGCATCGCGCCGGCCAGCGGCGGCGCAACCGTGGCAAAGCCCGGGATGTATTTGGACACCAGCAGCGAGGATGCGCCCCAGCGCTCGAAGATGGTTTCGGTCTGCTTGACGCAGGAATCGGGCTCGACAGCAATGCGGCACAGGGTGCGCAGCACCCGATGGCCGTAACGCCTGCCGGCAAAATACCAGGGCAGGTCGCCGAGCAACGCGGCGGATGTGGCGATCAGCAGCAGCGCGCCGAATCCGAACTCGCCCTGCAGCGCGAACGCGCCGGCCACCACCAGCATCGGCACCGCCGGCACCGGCAGGCCCAGCTGCGTCAGCAGCACATTGACGAAAACGATCAGCAACCCGTGCTGCGCCAGCAGGCCAGTCAGTTCATGCATCGGTGTTCTCCGGTTCGGGCGGCAAGCTTAACCGATCACCGGCCGCAGCCCTTAGAGCGCCTGACAGAATGAAACACGTGTGCGTTACAGCCAGAATCGGTTCTGACGCGAAGCGCGGCGCAGCTCATATCGCGAATATGAGCAAGCCGCGCGACAAAGTCAGGGCCGATTCTGGCTGTAACCCGATGATGTGGTTGAATATTTCGAGCGCTCGCCGGGCTGGCGCGATTTTGGCCGGAGGCGGCGTCCCAGTCCTTGCGAATATTCCCGATATTCGCTGCGGACTGCTCCTTGCCTCCAGCCAAAATCGTGTCAGCGCATCACGCGTTATCCATGCCGATGACGCCCCAGGTATAGCCCGCATGGATCCGCCGCGGCGCCACACCCGGCGTGCCGGCACCGAGTGCCGCGAACAGCGGCAGCAGGTGCTCTTCCGCGGGATGGTTGCGCACCGCCTGCGGCGCACGGCCGCGGTACTCCAGCAGATCCGCGGCACGGCCCTGATCCAGCGCCGCAGCCAGCCAGTCGTTGAATGTGCTGACCCACGAAGGCGGTGGCGCGTCGTAGCCGTGGCGCCCGAACTCGCCCAGGTTGTGCGTCACGCTGCCCGAGGCGAGGATCAGCACACCCTCGTCGCGCAGCGGGCGCAGGGCTTCGCCGATCCGGAAATGGTGCGCCGGGCCGGACTGCGGCTGCACCGAGAGCTGGGTCACAGGGATGTCGGCCCGCGGGAACATCAGCATCAGCGGCACCCAGGCGCCGTGGTCGAGGCCGCGGCCGGGCACGGCGGCTGCCGGCATGCCCGCTGCTGCAAGCAATTGCACGGCGCGCGTGGCAAGTTGCGGTGCGCCCGGGGCCGGGTAGCGCATCCGGTACAGGGCCTCGGGGAAGCCGCGGAAATCGTGGATCGTGTCCGGTTGCGTCGCAGTACTGATCGCTGGCGTCTCCGTCTCCCAGTGCGCCGACAGCACAAGGATCGCACGCGGCGGCTCGAGCACAGCACCGAGCGCCGCCAGCGCATCACGCGTCGGCCCCGGCTCGAGCGCAAGCGTGGGCGCGCCGTGGGAAATGAACAATGCGGGTTGACGGTTGATGGCCATCACGCGGTGCATCCGTTATGGTTTCGCACGGCAGAAATCTCCACACTCCTCTTTCCGCCATCGGGACGCGGCCGGTGATTGGCCAGCATCACCCCCACCAGCACCACAGCCACGGCAAGAAAGGTCGTCAGCGGATAACGTTCGCCGAATACCAGCGCGCCCAGCAGCAGCGAAGCCACTGTGATCACGTAACCGATCTGGCCGACGACAACCGCACCGCCCCGCTTCTGCAGCTCGAAGGCACCCAGGTAAAAGGCTGCGGTCAGCGCACCCGCACCGAGCAGCGGCAGGTCTCTCGCGCCGGACAGGCTTCGCGGCACCTCGAACTCCCCCAGCATTGCGGCCACGGGCACCAGCACCAGCGCCTGGATCGCCAACAGCAGGCTGGCCGCCGCGAGCGGCCGCAGCCCCGGGGGCCAGGCCAAAGAACGGAACACGTTGCCACCTGCGAGCAGCAGCGGGGCCAGCACTGCCGCCACCGCCCAGGGCAGGGCCTCCGGGCCGGGCAATGCACCCCGGGGCAACAGGATCGCCATCACGCCGGCAAGCCCGAGCAGCACGCCTGCAGCACGCAGCGGCTCAAATCTTTCGGCACTGAACAGCGTGGCGATCGCATAGGTCAGTGCCGGCGACAGGGCCGTGATCACGCCGACCAGGCCGGCCGGCACATGCTTGAGCGCGGCAAAAGTGACCAGATTGGGTCCCGTGATGCCCAGCACACCGGCAATTGCCGCATAGCGCAGATTGGCAGGTTTCAGTGCCGGCCATTCACCGCGCACTGCCGCCACGACCCCGATCACGATCGCTGCAAACAGCAATTGCCAGGCCAGCAGGCCGAACGGCGATATTCCGTGCCCGCCGGCCACCTTGGCAAAGGCATACATTCCGGCAATCAGTGTGCCGTTGAAGAGCAGCAGGCCATATACAAATCCGCCCGCAGCGTTTGCACCAGCCCCTGCCCGCGCCAATGAGGACATATCCGTTGCCTCTCAGCTCGACCGCGGCTGTGCGACGGCACGCTGCGCCGACACGGCCCATGCACCGTCGCCGAGCAGGAACTGGACCACGGCAGCGACGGCGAGGAACACCGGATACTCCCAGCCGCCGCCCTGGGCGCTGAACACCCAGCCGTTGGGCAGGTGCACCCAGGCCGCGCCGAGCAACAGCGGCACGGTGGCGAGCGCCACCCAGCGCGTCGCGAAACCGGCGATCAGCAGCACGCCGGCGCCGAGTTCGGCGGCGATCGTGACATGGGCCAGCGCACCGGGGAAACCGACGGATTCGAAAAACTGCACGGTGCCCGGTATCGTGAACACCACGATCTTGAGCAGGCCGTGCGCAAGGAACATGATGCCGAGCGAGACCCGCAGCAGCAGCGCCGCATAAGGCGCGGTGTGTGACTGAATCATATTAATACCTCCCGTTTTCAATGATGAATGCAGCGGATGCCGGCCGGAAACCCGACGGACAACCGCTGCCCGTGCCGCTCAGGCCGCCAGCGGCTCCAGCGCCGGATAGTCGATATAACCCTTGGCTCCCGGCGAGTAGAACGTCGTGGTGTCGGGGGCGTTGAGCGGTGCATTGCGGCGAAACCGTTCCGGCAGGTCGGGATTGGCCACAAAAAGGGTTCCGAACACGGCCGCATCGACCCGCCCCGCCGCCAGCATTTCCGCCGCCTTCTCGCGATCAAGCCCGGCGCCGGCCAGATAGGCGCCCTTGAACAGCGGCCTCAGCAGCGCGTGGTAGTCGACGGTCTTGCCGTACGGCGTCACGTGCAGGTAGGCCAGCCCCTTGTTGCCGATCAGCCGCGCCAGCGTGGCATAGGTCTCTCCGGGATCAGCATCGCTGATGTCGTTGAAGGCCATCTCGGGCGAAATCTTGATGCCCACGCGGTCAGCACCCGCCACGGCGATCATCGCGTCCAGCGCCTCGACGACGAAACGGGCGCGGTTCTCGGCACTGCCGCCGTACTCGTCATTGCGCCGGTTGCTGCCGGTCGACAGGAACTGCATCGGGAGGTAGCCGGAGGCGGCGTGGAATTCGACACCGTCGAAGCCGGCGGCCAGTGCCCGGCGCGTTGCTTCGGCGTATTCGCCGACAATCTGCCGGATTTCATCCTTTTCCAGCGCGCGCGGCGTCACATGGGGCTTCATGCCCTCGTCGGTATAAGTTGCCCCTTCGGGCTTCACCGCCGACGGCGCCACCGGGACCGCATGACCGGGCAGCAGCGAGGGATCCGAGATGCGCCCGGCATGCATGATCTGGGCGAAGATCAGGCCGCCCTTCGCATGCACCGCCGCCGTGACCTTTTTCCAGGCCCCGACCTGGGCGTCCGTGTGGATGCCCGGCGTGCGCACATATCCCTTGCCCATCGCGGACGGGTAGATGCCCTCGCTGATGATCAGCCCGGCCGACGCGCGCTGGGCGTAGTACTCGGGGACCAGCGGTCCCGGCACCCCGTCATCACCGGCACGCGAGCGCGTCATCGGCGCCATCACCAGGCGGTTTTTGAGGGTATGGCGTCCGACACGGACCGTTGTAAACAGAATCTTCGATGTCATGATGTTTCTCCTTTGTAGGGTTTGAATGGATGAGTCGGATTCAGGGCAGGTCAAACACCAGCACTTCAGCTGCCTTGCCGCCTTCGATACGGATCGTGCCCGCGCCGGTCTTGAGGGCATCGCCGGCACGCAGCTGCTGGCCGTTGACGCTGATGCTGCCGCGCGCGACATGCACGTAACCGCGGCGGCTCGCCGCAACCGTCAGTTCCGCCGATTCGTCGCCGTCGAACAGGCCGGCATGAAGGAATGCATCCTGGTTCATGCTCACCGAACCATCACGTCCGTCCGGCGATACGATCAGCCGCAGCCGTCCGCGTTTCTCGTCCGCGGAAAAATGCTTCTGCTCGTACGAGGGCTTGATGCCGGTGAACTTGGGCTCGATCCAGATCTGCAGGAAATGCGTCGTCCCCGACTGGCTGTGGTTGTGTTCGGAATGACGCACACCGCTGCCGGCGCTCATCCGCTGCACGTCGCCGGGCACGATCGCCGAACCGTTGCCCATCGAATCCTGGTGCGCCAGCGCGCCGTCCAGCACGTAACTGATGATTTCCATGTCGCGGTGGCCGTGGGTGCCGAAACCGGCACCGGCCTGCACCCGGTCCTCGTTGATCACCCGCAGCGGGCCGTAACCCATGTGATCGGGATCGTAGTAGTCGGCAAACGAAAAGCTGTGGTACGAGTTTTTGCGCAGGGTCAGCATGGTGTTGCTCCTTTCCTGTTCGATGCATCTTGCGATGCGATGGAGTGCATCCTAGGCCGCCGCTCCGGCACCGGAAATCGGAAGATTTTGACAATTTAAGTCAAAATTTATGAACAATATTTATGTTTAAAAACAATTAATTATGATAAATTAAGTAAAAATTTAATATTTTTGATTCAACAAGGATCCGGAATGCGCCTGACACTGGATGCGCTGCTGGCCATCGACGCCATAGACCGCAGGGGCAGCTTCGCCGCCGCCGCGCAGGAACTGCACCGTGTGCCCTCGGCGCTGACCTACACCGTGCAGAAACTCGAGGAAGACCTCGACGTCGCGCTGTTCGACCGCCGCGGCCACCGCGCGAAACTCACCGCGGCGGGACGCGAACTGCTGGATGAAGGCCGCCACCTGTTGCGCGCGGCCGGCGACCTCGAGGCGCGCGTGAAGCGCGTCGCCACCGGCTGGGAAGCTGAACTCCGCATCGCCTACGACGGGCTGCTGCCGGCGGCGGCCATGCTGGGACTCGCCCGCGACTTCTATGCGCAGAACGCCGACACCCGGCTGCGCTTCAGCGCCGAAGTGCTCGGCGGCGGCTGGGACGCGCTGGCCTCGGGCCGCGCCGACCTCACCATCGGCGCCTCGGGCGAAGGCCCGCCCGGCGGCGGCTACCAGACGCGGCCGCTGGGGGAAATCGACTGGGAGTTCGCGGTGGCGCCGGACCATCCGCTGGCGCGGGCCAGGGAGCCGCTGACCCGCGGCGACATCCTCGCCCACCGCGCGGTGGTGGTGGCCGACAGCTCGCGCAGCCTGCCACCGCGCACCACCGGGCTGCTGTCGGGACAGGACACGCTGACGATTTCGGACGCCGCCTCCAAGCTGCAGGCGCAGGTCATGGGCCTGGGCGTGGGTTACCTGCCGCAATGCCTGGCCGCCGCCGCGGCCGCGCGCGGTGAACTGGTGATCAAGAAAACCGAGGAGCCGAAAGTGAGCCAGATGCTGCACCTCGCCTGGCGCACCGCGCACCGCGGCAAGGCGCTGCGCTGGTTCGTCGAGCAGGTTTACGTGCCGGGCTGGCTCGACCGCGCGCTGGAGGGCGGCGGCGGGTAAAGGTTCAGTGCGCGGGCGTGGCGGCAGCCTGCACATCGTCCGCGGTTTTGCGCCCGCCGACGATGAAGGTGTAGGCCACCGGCACCACGAACAGCGTGAACAGCGTGCCGAAACTCATGCCGCCGACGATCACCCAGCCTATCGCCGAGCGTGATTCGGCACCGGCGCCGGTGGCAATCGCCAGCGGCACCGCACCGAGCACGGTCGCCGCGGTGGTCATCAGGATCGGCCGCAGGCGCAGCGAACAGGCCTCGACCAGCGCCGCGATTTTTTCGCGCCCCTGGTCGCGCAGCTGGTTGGTGATCAGGCCGATCAGCATCACCAGCCCGATCTGGCTGTAGACATTGAGCGTGCCGCCGGTGAGCTTGATCACCAGCAGCGCGCCGGTGACGGCCAGCGGCACGGTCAGCATGATCACCAGCGGGCCGCGGAAACTTTCGAACTGCGCGGCCAGAACGAGATAGATGAAGGCCAGCGCCAGCACGAAAATCAGGTAGAGCTGCTGGCCCGATTCGCGGAATTCGCGCGACTGCCCGTCGAGCGCAGTCTGGTATTCCGGTGTCAGCGCCTCCGCCGCCGCGGCCTCCATCGCGCCCAGGGCCTCCGACAGCGAGTAACCCGGCGTGATGTTGGCCGAGATGATCGCCGCGCGCAGCCGGTTGAAATGGTTGAGCTCCTTCGGCGCGACGGTCTCGCGCACGCTGACCAGGTTGGACAGCTGGGTGATGCCGCCGGAGGCGCCGCGCACGTAGATCGAGGTCAGGTCCGTCGGCTGGCGGCGGTCCTTGTCCTCCAGCCTGACGATGACGTCGTACTGCTTGCCCTCGCGCTTGAAGCGCGTGACCTGGCGTCCGCCGAGCAGGGTTTCCATAGTGCGGCCTATGGTTTCGACCTGGATGCCCAGCGCCGCCGCCTTCTCGCGGTCGATGTCGACTGCCAGCTGCGGCTTGTTGAGCTTGAGGTCGCTGTCGACGTTGGCCAGCGCCGGCGACTGGCGCGCCTTCGCCATCAGCGCGTTGACCCTGCGGTCCAGGTCCTCGTACGAATTCCCCTGCACCACGAACTGTACCGGCGGATTGCGGAAACTCTGCCCCAGCGACGGCGGATTGACCGGAAACGCCAGCACCCCCGGCATGCGGGAGAACATCTGCGGCGCAATCGATGCGGTGATCTGCTGCGTCTTGCGGTCGCGTTCACTCCAGTCCGACAGGCGGACGAAGGACAGCGCGAAGTTGACCGGGTTCGGGCGCTCGAGGCCGGGCGCAACCGAAACAAAATAGGAGGTGATCTCCGGCACGTCGGCATAGATGTCCTCCCACAGCCGTGCGTAATCGTTGGTGTATTCCTTGGTCGCCCCCTCCGGCGCCGACATCACGCCGATGAAAAAGCCGCGATCCTCCAGCGGCGACAGTTCGGAACGGATCGACAGGAACAGCGCCGAGCCGCCCGCGGCGACCAGCAGGAACAGCACCACGACCACGCCGCGCCGGGCAAGGCAGAAACGCAGCAGGCGTTCGTATCCCGAGGACAGCTCCTCGAAAAAACGCTCCAGCGCGTTGTAGACGCGGCCATGCGAAGTTTCATGGCGCAGCAGCTTTGAACACATCATCGGCGTCAGCGTCAGCGCGACGAATCCGGACACCACCACCGCGGAAGCCACGGTCAGCGCGAACTCGAGGAACAGGCGGCCGGTGTTGCCGGTGGCGAAGGCCAGCGGCGCGAACACCGCGGCCAGTGTCACCGTCATCGCCACCACGGCGAAGGCGATCTCGCGCCCGCCCTTCAGCGCGGCCTCGAAGGGACGCATGCCGTTTTCGATGTGGCGGTGGATGTTCTCGAGCACGACGATGGCATCGTCGACGACCAGCCCCACTGCGAGCACGATGCCCAGCAGCGTCAGCACGTTGATCGAGAACCCCATGATCCAGATCAGGAAAAAGGCCCCGATCAGCGACACCGGAATGGTGACGAAGGGAATCAGCGTCGCCCGCACCGAACGCAGGAACAGGAAGATCACCAGCACCACCAGCACCAGCGCCTCGGCCATCACCTTGTAGACCGAGGTGATCGACTTCTCGATGAAAATCGAGGTGTCGAAGGCGACCGCGATCTGCATGCCCTTCGGCAGCGCCGCCGCGACCTTCGGCACCTCCGCCTTCACCGCCTGCGCCACCGCCAGCGTGTTCGCGGTCGACTGCTTGACGATGCCGAGCCCGACCGCGGGGTTGCCGTTGACGCGCAGGATATTGCGGTCGTCGGCGGCACCGAGTTCGGCGCGCCCGATGTCGGACAGCCGCACCGGGTAGCCCTTGACCTCGCGGATGATCAGCTGGTTGAACTGGGCCGGCGTGCGCAGATCGGATTCCGACAGCACCGTGAATTCGCGCTGACTGCTCTCGATGCGCCCCGAGGGCACCTCGATGTTCTGGCGGCGCAGCGCATCCTCGACGTCCTGCGGCGTCAGCGCATAGGCCGCAAGGCGTTCACGGTCGAGCCAGATGCGCATCGCGTAACGCCGCTCGCCGCCGATGATCACCGAGGCCACGCCCGGCAGCGTCTTCAGGCGGTCGGCGACAAAACGGTCGGCGTAATCGGAAATCTCCAGCGGGCCGTGTGCCTCCGAAAACAGCCGCAGCCACATGATCGCCTGCGCATCCGCCTCGACCTTGGAAATGATCGGCTCGTCGACCTCGTCCGGCAGCCGGCCGCGGGCGCGCGACACGCGGTCGCGCACGTCGTTGGCGGCAAGATCGGGATCGCGGTCGTTGGTGAATTCGACGGTGATCTGGCTGACCTCCTCCCGGCTCACCGACTTCATCGTTTTCACGCCCTCGATGCCGGAGATGCTGTCCTCCAGCGGCTGCGTGACCTGGGACTCGATGACCTGCGGGCTGGCGCCGGTGTAGATCGTGCGCACCGAGACCACCGGGGAGTCGATCTTCGGATATTCGCGCACCGTCAGCCGGTCGAAGGAGATGATGCCGATCAGCATGATCAGCAGGCTCATCACCGTGGCCAGCACGGGACGCCGGACGGACAGTTCCGGGAGGACCATCGTTACTGCACCGGCTGCGGTTTGGGTTTAGGCGCAGGCAGGCTTACCGCAGCGCCATCCTGCAGCCTCAGCTGCCCGTCGGCGACAATGGTCTGTCCGGCCTCGAGGCCGCTGCTGATCTCCACCTCGCCGGGGCGGCGCAGTCCGGTCTCGACTTTCGTCAGCACCGCCCTGCCCTCGACCACGCGGAACACATAACGCCCGTCGCCGCGCGGCACGATCGCCTGCTCGGGCACCACCAGTGCGTTTTC
>LNFM01001838.1_pt1 | contig 46461 bp, 46 predicted proteins | sample 596031 | NCBI WGS metagenome assembly LNFM01 (sample SAMN04254537, study PRJNA301005) | activated carbon metagenome | isolation source: dual media filters at the Ann Arbor, Michigan drinking water treatment plant | place: USA: Ann Arbor
GATGAAGAGTACCTGCGGTTGAAAGTCCTCACCTGCATCCTTCCTGCGATCTGAAAAACGTGAAAAATGACCCACACGACTTCACGAAGACCCAATCTTTGGTTGCCTTCTTCTGAGCATTCTCACTACGACCGATTTCCCACCAACTCGTTTTCTTGGGAACGAATTGTCGAAAGCCAGCATCCGTTTGAACGAAGCCATCAAGTCCCGGCAATCCGATTGCATCGCCGTATGGAATTCGGCACTGAATCAAGTCAGGCACGGAAAGATTTACGAGTTGAGCGACTAATTCCGGTATAACAGGTTCACTGTCGCGTCGATCGGCAAAATCTTCTAACTCACTCGGTGTGACAACTTTTGTATGCTCCATGCCAACCTCGCGGTTACCGGGTGAAGATGTGTGTGAGATTCTTATCACACCTCGCAGGCTTGTCAACGACAGCCAAAGTGCAGTATCAGTGCTGATGGTCTTGTAGGGCTTTGGATAATCACACCGGTGAAATTCATGCTCCGCTGACCAGCTTGACGATCTCTTCGCCTCCCTCCTCCACCGCGCGTTCACAGGTGAGCTATGATTTCGACACATGCCCAATGATTGCTGTAGCAAAGACCCTAGTGTAAGCTGAGGGCCAAAAGGAAGATTACATGACGCAGGTGGCTCTCCTGGAGCACGTGACAAAAACGATCGTCGAACGGTTTCGGCCAAAGCGGATCATGGTCTTCGGAAGCCATGCCCGTGGTGAGGCTGGTCCAGACAGCGATCTGGATTTGTTTATCGAAATGGACACAGCTCGCCGCCCGCCAGAGCGCGCGATCGAAGTAAGCGAAGCATTTGGGCTCCGTCCCTGGCCGATGGATATCGTTGTGTACACGCCCGAAGAAGTCCGCCGCCTGCGACATGTCAGCGGCACGCTCTTGTCTGTCATGGAGAAGGAGAGCAAAGTGCTGTATGAGCAGCGCTGAGTCTAACTTCTCGGCATGCTAGCGCAAAGCAGAACCTTGCCACTGTCAGCCAAACTGGCCCTCATTGACTTTTGAAACAAGCGCAAAAGTATCAGTAATGCCACGGAAATCCATCCACAACTCAACACGGCATGTGATTGCCGATGTGTTTGATCACCTCGATTATAAACGCCTGGAGTCTGTCTACTGTTACGAAGGCGGTGATGAGTTTTGGCGGACAAAGCGGGAACCCTGCCGGCGACTGGGAACCAAGGTGGCCGAAGTTCTCGTAAGGAAGTTATCCCATAGCGGGCGTAGTCTGTATGTCGGAGCCGGCGTGACCGAGCTGCCGGCCTTATTAGCAGAGGTGATTGAGCTTCAACGCCAGGTTGCGCCCTACAATCTCCGACGGTCAGAAGTAGTGGTCCTCAATCGTGCCTGCCGATCCCTACCCCTGAAGTTTAAAGCGCAGGATGCCTCTCTAGCTTCCGGCCTTTTCGACCATCTCTGGATTGTGAGCGTCTTGAACGATCCCGAGCGATTTCCTCACCTGGCCCCCCTGTCCTACGGTACCGCCGATCCGGTGACGTTTGACCCGCGCCAATTTGAACAGCAGCGCCGCGTTGTACGTTCGATTGTCGATCGCGTTATGCCGAAACTGAGCCTGCCGGGATTGGTGACCACCTCAACAGAAGAAGTGATCTGGATCGCGGACTGGTGCCATCGCAAGACTATTCCGTATCTTGTTGAGCGAGAGCAATTTCCGACGGCTCTGGTCGGCGATCCAGTCTGCTTTATGAAGATTGGGGGCTTGGAAACGAACAATCGCAAGCCGAAAGGAGCTAAAGTCTAAATCCGGTCGGCGGCTTCGACGAATCGTCCATATACTGCCGGGCATATTTCATGTAGTTGGCGGCTGACTCTTTGATCCAGGCAAGTTCGGCCTCCGACGCACCACGCCGCACCCGGCCGGGCGAGCCAAGGATGACACTCTTCGGAGGAACCACCGTTCCTTCCACCACCAATGAGCCGGCACCCACAACGGAGTCCTCCCCGATCACCGCCCCGTCCATAATGACCGCGCCCATTCCGACCAGTACGCGATCCTGAATCGTACACCCATGCAGCACAACATTGTGCCCGATCGTGACGTCAGTGCCGATGATGAGCGGATGGGTATCGTGCGTCACATGAAGCATGCAGAGGTCCTGGATATTCGTCCGTTCTCCAATCCGGATGTAGTGGACATCGCCCCGGATGACGGCATTGAACCACACACTGCAACCCTCCCCCATGACCACATCGCCGATCACGACAGCAGTCTCTTCGATAAAGCATGATGTGGGGATCGTCGGTCTGATGCCCTGAAAGGTTCGAATCATGAGGCGCACTCTAGGGGAAGTGGGCAGCCTCCCGCAAGAGTCTAATTGACAGACTTTTTAACCCTCCCGTAGACTGCCTCCATGTCTCAGCCCCTCATCATCCCTCAACGCGCCAGATCAACCAAATCCGCCAAGACAAAAGGAACCACGACCACTATTGGCTTCGTCAATCTTGGCTGTTCCAAAAATCAGGTCGATTCGGAAATCATGCTTGGGAGTCTCGTAACCGAGGGGTTTCAGCTGACCAGTGACCCGAAACAAGCTGACGTGGTCATCGTCAATACCTGCGGCTTCATCGAAGAAGCCAAAGAGGAATCGATCAACACCATCCTCGAACATGGGCAGCTGAAGACAACAGGAACCTGCCGTGTCCTCATCGCGGCCGGCTGCCTGGCACAACGCTATCAAGGAGACTTGCTGAAAGAGTTACCAGAGTTGGACGCGGTGGTCGGCACCGGCGAATTCGGCAAGATTGCGGAGATCTGCCGAGACTTGTTGGCTCCTAAGAAACGGCATCGACGTCTCTGGATCAGTCAACCTCCCTATCTCTACGATGAACTCGCACCTCGCCTGAGGCTCGGTAAACAGCATAGCGCCTATGTGAAAATCGCCGAAGGTTGCAACCGCAACTGTACCTTTTGCGCGATTCCGTTGATGCGCGGGAAGCAGCGCAGCAGGCCGGTGGAATCCATTGTCGCTGAAGCGCGCCAGCTCGCCGCTGAGGGTGTCAAAGAGATCAACCTGATCTCGCAAGATACGATCAACTACGGAGTCGATCTTGGTCTTCGCCAAGGCCTCGTCCAGCTACTTCGTGAGTTGGTGAAGGTTGAGAAACTCCGGTGGATCAGACCGTTTTACCTGTACCCTCAACAAATCACGGATGACCTCCTCGACCTCTACGCCGGAGAAGAAAAGATCACGAAGTATATCGACATGCCGCTTCAACACATCAATGACCGGATGCTTAAACGCATGCATCGGCTGGGCGATCGCGCTGCTATTGAATCTCTCGTCGATCGTATCCGTACCCGCATCCCGACGGTGACCTTTCGAACAGCCTTTATTGTCGGCTTCCCGGGAGAATCCGATGCCGCCTATACCGAGCTTCGCGATTACGTGGAACGGGCGGAGTTCGATCGGGTTGCGGTGTTTCTTTATTCGGATGAGGAAGGCACTGGGGCAGTCGGCCTCGACGAAAAAGTCGAGCGGGACGTCATGGATGAGCGCCGTAACGCGATCCTCTCCATTCAGGAGTCGATTTCATCCGCCAAAGGAAGGGCTAAAGTCGGTTCCATCCTCGAGGTGCTGGTCGATGGACAATCCGAGGAAACGGAACATGTTCTGGAAGGTCGCCACGAGGGGCTCGCTCCTGAAATCGATGGTGTCGTCTACATCGACGAGGGCCCGTCTGATACCACGTCACAGCACCCAGCTCGTCGCAACGTCTCCTCTCCCACACCTGGTGATTTCTGTACGGTCGAGATTACCGATGCCGCAGCCTTCGACCTCGTCGGGCGCATCGTCACAACTCCTGTCTAGGACGTGCGGCTCCTTGCCGCTCCTGCTACACTCATAGCAACCACCAACAGAGGAGTAACCACCGATGTCGGCACAGGGAAAAGATTCGATCATTCTGTTGATCCATTGCAAAGACCGTAAGGGCATCGTGGCGCGCGTGTCGGGATTCATTCATGATTTCGGCGGCAACATCCTGGATTCCAACCATCACACTGACAAGGACACAAACGATTTTCTGATGCGAATGGAGTTCGCCGCGGAGGGATTCCAGATCCCCTCAGACGACATTCCGTCCGCCTTTGCTCCGATTGCGAAAGTGTACGAGATGTACTGCGAAGTGTATCCGTCCGGCCGACGAACCCGTGTCGGTCTACTAGTTTCGAAACAAGATCACTGTCTCGCCGACCTCCTCCAGCGGCACCGCCGAGACGAACTGCACATCGATATTCCCGTCATCATTTCGAATCACGACACCTGCGCGAGCTGGGCTGAGCTCTTCAACATTCCCTTTGCCGTCTATCCCGTGACGAAGGAGACCAAGCCCCAGCAAGAACAACAGGTCTTAGCGCTCCTGAAAGAGCATCGGGTGGAGCTCGTGGTGATGGCTCGCTATATGCAGATCCTCACTGCGGAGTTTTTGGCTCAGGTCGGCTGCCCAGTCATCAACATTCACCATTCCTTTCTGCCGGCCTTTATCGGGGCCAATCCCTACCGGCAGGCCTACGACCGTGGCGTCAAGATCATTGGGACGACGGCACACTACGCGACCCACGATTTGGATGAAGGGCCGATCATCGAGCAAGACGTGATTCGCATCGGACATCGAGATACAGTGGACGATCTCGTACGGAAAGGACGGGACCTGGAAGAAATCGTGCTGGCGCGAGCCGTGCGGCGACACATCGAACGGCGTGTGTTAGTCTACGGCAGAAAGACGGTTGTGTTTGATTGAATCGGTGACGATCCAACGATAGTAGAAGAGAAAAGGGAACGGATTTATACCCGTTCCCCTTCTGTTTGAAACCGAAGACACGATATTAGATCTTCGCTGACAGAAACAGTGATCCCCCACGGCGATTGATCAGCATCAGTATGCTGTCCCCCTTCTTCAAATCTGAAGACACCTTCTCAAATTCTTTTACGGACTTGACCGGCCTCCGATTGACCTCTTGAATGACATCACCAGGTACGAGTCCGGCCTTTTCCGCACCGCTGTCCGGGTCAACGCTCGTCACAACGACTCCCTGAGCCTTTCCTTTGATGCCCAACTCGCGGGCGGTGTTCTGATTCAAATCCTCGACAGACAGACCGGCCAAGGCGTACTCATGTTCACCACTTTCTACCTTCTTTGCGACTTTCTCCAGCTCCGGCTGCTCCCCGATCCGCACGGTCAGATCGCGCGCGCGCCCATCGCGCATGACCTTCACCGGGACCTTGCTGCCGACTGGAGTCCTGGTGACCATCCGTTGCAGTGCGACACCATCCTCAATCAGGATCCCCTGATACTCAATGATCACGTCGCCCTGCTTAAGTCCAGCTTGGTCAGCCGGGCTGTCTTCCTTGACGTCGCTCACCAAGGCGCCTTTCGAATCCTTAATATTGAAAGACTTTGCCAGATCCTGGTTCAAGTCTTGAAGACCGATCCCCAGATACCCTCGGACCACCTTACCAGTCTTGACAAGGCTCTCATAGATCGGCTTGGCCATCGTTGTTGACACCGCAAAGCCAACTCCTTGATACCCACCCGTCTGCGAAAAGATGGCTGTATTAATACCGACAAGCTCACCTCTGGTGTTTACCAGTGCGCCGCCTGAGTTACCGGGGTTAATGGCGGCATCCGTCTGAATAAAGTCTTCATACTGAGTGATCCCCATATGGCCGCGGCCAACAGCGCTGACGATCCCGAGCGTCACGGTGGAATTCAACCCGAAGGGATTGCCGACCGCCAAGACATACTCACCGACCTGCAGTTGTGAAGCATCGCCCCATGGTATGGCGGGAAGACTGCTGGCGTTGATCTTGACCACAGCGAGGTCGCTCTTCGGATCAGCTCCGATAATCTTGCCCTTGAATTCCCGCTTGTCGGGAAGAGTGACGCTTACTTCATGAGCCTTGTCGATCACATGATTGTTGGTCAAAACATATCCGTCGGCAGAGATGATCACGCCTGATCCCTGACCCCTTCGAGGTCCTCGATGTTCCCCGGGAGGTTGTGGCCCCCGACGCCGTGGGTCGAAGGGTTTCCCAAAAAATTCTTCCATTCGGTCTCGTAGCTCGTCAGGAACAGAGAAGCCGTCCGACACCTTCTCCGTCATGACGGTCGTAATATTGACAACCGCTGGTGTAACTTGCCTTGCGACGTCCGTGAACCCGTTCGCGGGAGCGGGAGTTGTGATGACCGCGGCCGCTGGAGTTGAAGTCGGAGCACTGGATGCCTGGGACGCACTAAACGAGTACCCACCCCAAACCAGGACCCCACTCATGAGACCGATTCCGATCGCGGAACCGACCTTCCTACGCAGATGTGATGACATACGCCCTCCCCATAGGCTGGTTGATTGGAAACCCGTGATTCCTAGTTTTTACGATCGGGTAACCCCTGCCTTGCAGTTGTCAGGAATATAACAACCTGGGATGAGAACGAGATTAACCAACGATTAAAGTTCACTAAGCAGTGGGGTGAGCGAGCGGTAAGACAACGGTGAAGGTTGATCCCTGGCCGAGAGCGCTTTTGACTTCTACCCGGCCCTTGTGCAACTCCGCGATCCAGGAACAGATGGCGAGACCGAGACCTGTCCCCTTCTTGGTGTGGCCTCGGGCAACGTCGGTGCGGAAGAAGCGTTGGAAAATCTTCTTGTGATCGGCAGGGGCAATACCGATCCCATGGTCTGTCACCGACAGCCGGGCCTCCCGACCGTCATTCAATAGCGCGATCTCGACCTTGCCACCGGGATACGAATACTTCATCGCATTCTCGACGAGATTGAGCAGCAGTTCACGAAGCCGCAAGTCGTCGCCCTGAACCACCACTGGCATGACGGTTCCCAGCAGGACTTCAATATTGCGGTCCTGCGCAAGCAACTTGGCCTGACGATGAATATCCTCCACCAGCGACTCCATGGTGACAGGCAACGACTCCACTCTGACTTCACCCATGTCGGCACGTGAGAGAAACAACAGTTCGTCGACGATTCGCGTCATTCGATCGATTTCTTCCAGATTGCTCTCCAGCACCGACTTATAGTCGTCGAGCAAACGAGGTCGCCGCAACACCAGGTCTGTTTCGCCTTTCATCACCGTCAGAGGAGTCCGCAACTCATGCGAGGCATCGCTGGTGAATTGACGAATCTGGCGAAACGACGTATCCAGCCGGCCGATCATATTGTTGAAGGTGGCGGCCAGGCGGCCGATTTCGTCGTGAGCCGCCGGCATACTCAGGCGTTGGCTCAAATCCCCAGCGGCAATGCGCTGCGCCGCGAGGGTAATCTTATCGACAGGACGTAACGCTCGTCCGGCCAAGAACCATCCCCCTGCCAGAGACACAGCCAGGGCGATGGGGATCGCCACAACCAGCAGCACAAGGAAGCGCTGGAGCGTCTCTCCAACCGATTCCATCGACGTACCGACCTGCACGATGTACAGGAGATTGCCTCGATACACGATCGGCACGGAAATCAGCCTCAACGGAGGCTCCTTGGGATACTTGGCTGACTCAAAAATTTTCTGTCCGGCAAACGCGGCATCAAGGGCGGTTCGGCTCAGGGGAACTTCGTGTTGTTTGATATTCGGAGAACGGATCGTGATCGTGCCAGAGGGGCTGAAGATCTGGAAAAACTTATCGATTCTCGTCAGTTCAGGAAATTGCGAGAGCAGTTCTTCTTCGTTGATCAGTGGAAGAAATCCTCGCTCTTCGAGCGACCGCACCGCTGTCATGGCTGTATCTTCCAACGATTCATCGACTGTGTCGCGGAGATTTCTCGCCGTCATGGCGTACAGAGCCACGGAGAAAATGATCAAGACCAGGGCGAGGGCGGTCCCATACCACAGGGTCAGCCGGACGCGTAGCGGCATGGATCAGCTCCTGCTCGGCGGTGACGAAGTCGTGCTGTCAGTTCGCTGCGCCTCAAGTCTCTGGGTACGCGCGGGGCTTGTGTCAGGATCACGCTAGTCGGCCTTCAGCATATACCCGCTCCCGCGAATGGTATGGATCAGTTTCTTGGTCCGGCCTCGATCGATTTTGTTTCGAAGGTAGTTCACATAGACATCGATGACGTTCGTAAAGGTGTCGAAATCTTGATTCCACACATGTTCGGAGATCATGGGCCGAGTGAGGACGCGGCCCGTGTGACGCATCAGATATTCAAGTAACGCATACTCTTTCAGCGTCAAATCGATGCGTTGCCCACCCCGGGTGACATCACGGGTTGCTGGATTGAGCATCAGATCATCCACCTGAAGAATCCCTGGGCTTTCGGATGCTCCACGACGCAACAGGGCTCGAACACGCGCCAAGAGTTCATCGATCGCGAATGGTTTGGTCAGGTAATCATCGGCGCCGGCATCCAATCCTTTGACCCGCTGGTCGATCTGGGATTGCGCCGAGAGAATCAGCACCGGTGTGTGGACCCTTTCGCGACGGATATTCTTCAGCACATCCAGACCAGACATGGAGGGCAGCATCACGTCGACGACTAGGAGATCGTAGTTGGTCGCTAGAGCCATTTCTAATCCCTTGGCTCCGTCCTCACAGAGGTCGACAGCATAGCTTTCTTCTTCAAGCGCCCGTTTAATAAAACAACCGACTTTGGTTTCATCTTCTATGACAAGCACTCGCATAAACACCCCAAGAAATATTGAGCAACGGCGTGATTATACCAGACCGATGACTGTGAATCTTGAAGCGTACAGTGGCTCTCACCCGTCACGAAGCGGTGACTTATGTCGAATCGCCGGGGAAGGTCTGTTCCAGAGAGGTAATCATGGGCTTGCCGTCGCGGATCGTGAAGACCAGCGTTTCCTCGCCTTCCGTTTTGAATTCTCGATTGGCCTGGCGAAGCGTCTCTGTCGACTTAAAGGAGACTTTCGCGCTCCGTTCATCAACGGTCAACGACACGGACGTATTCGTCCGAGTGAAGTCGTGGGCGCTGGGAAAGGCGAAGCTCATGGCGAGAGTCTTCCGGTAATCTTCCCGCGTCAGCATGGCCATCTGTTGTTGCGGGCCTTGCTTCAGATGAATGGTGATGGTCGCGTCGTGAGCAATGTGGCGCAGGACGCCGTCGACATCCTTTCGTCGAACAGCTTCGTCGAGTGCGTCGAGAAGATGGTCGATCCCTTCACGATTCAGACGGACATCGGGCTGAACGGGCTTCACCTGCGAATCTGTGAGAACCACGCTGGGCTGACTTGTCGGTAGATGGGGAGCCAGAAACTTGTTGACCAGACTCTGATCCTTGAACATCATGTACCCTGCGTATCCGATGGCCACTGTGGTGCCCAGCACAAAGAGAATGACGATGGCTTTTACCATCGAGAAGCGTGGCAGCGCTCGCTTCCCGGCTCTCTCATCGGTCCCCTGCTTCGTGGCGACCATAGTTCAGCTCTCCGGACTGAAGAATATGAGGTAACAATAGCGTGAATTTTGTGAAAAGCAATCAAAGCCGGCGGCTCTGCAGGCCGATGTACTTTGCGGAGCACGTGCCGAGCCCGACGGCTGCTTCAGACAAGGCCTCCTCTCAACATAGCCATTGTCATAACGGTGAAATCATCTCCGGAAAGCGGGTCTAGTCTCTTGGAAAAATAGCGGATCGCGTGGTACCCTGCGAGTAGTAACGAGGTACTACTCAACCCGTTCTTTATGAGCTAACCACAGGGTAGCCGACTCCATGACCACTCAGAATTGGCGTCAACCGACCGACGACTTTGTTCACCGACACCTGGGTCCCACCAGGGCCGATATTCAGGAGATGCTCGCCACGTTAGGCCTACGCTCGCTCGACACATTGACCGATACCGCCATTCCTCCTGATATTCGATTTCGTCGATCCCTGGACGTTCCGGCCGGGGATGGCGAGCAGGCTGTCCTGGCCCGCTTGAAAGATATCGCGTCCCAAAATAAGGTCTATCGATCGTTGATCGGCATGGGGTACTACGATTGCGTCACCCCGGGCGTCATCCAGCGAAACATTCTCGAAAACCCGGCTTGGTATACGCAATACACTCCCTACCAAGCCGAGATCTCACAAGGCCGCTTAGAGGCGCTTGTGAACTTCCAGACCATGGTGGCAGACTTGACCGGTCTACCGCTGGCGAATGCCTCGCTGTTGGATGAAGCGACCGCTGCAGCCGAAGCGATGGCGATGTGTTACACGATCGCCCACAACGCAGGCGATGAACGAAGGGAATTCTTTGTCTCGCGCGACTGCCATCCACAGACCTTGGCAGTGTTGCAGACCAGAGCCGAGCCTCTGGGTATCGTCATCAAGACCGGTGTCGCCTCGTCCGTTGATTGTTCGCGTCCTCAGCTGTGCGGCCTGTTGTTGCAGTACCCGGCCACGGACGGCTATGTGAGTGATTTCAGCACATTGGTCACACAGGCGCATGAGGCCGGTGTTCTCGTAGCAGTTGCCACCGATCTTCTCGCCCTGACATTGCTCCGCTCGCCCGGGGAGTTCGGTGCCGACATTGCCGTCGGTTCGACACAACGGTTCGGTGTTCCGATCGGCTTCGGTGGACCCCATGCAGCGTTTCTCGCGACCAGAGAGGAATACAAACGGCAGGTGCCGGGTCGCCTTGTTGGTGTCTCAAGAGATGTGACCGGCAAACCAGCCATCAGGCTTTCGCTTCAGACGAGGGAGCAACACATTCGACGGGAGAAGGCCACCAGTAATATCTGCACGGCTCAAGTCTTATTGGCCGTCATGGCCGCCATGTATGCGGTGTATCATGGGCCGGACGGGTTGCGTCGGATCGCCGAACGTGTACATGGCCTCACGTTGCTATTGGCTGAAGGACTGCGTAGGCTTGGATTCGACGTATTGCCGAAAGTTTTCTTCGATACGGTTCGGATACCGGTCCCCAAAGCTCAAGCCGATCAAATTGCGACCAGGGCGAACGAACAAGGAGTCAATTTCCGACACTATGAAGACAGCTCCATCGGTATTTCACTCGATGAAGTCAGCTCCGAGGAAGAAGTGCGCCGTCTCCTGCACATCTTCGTCGGACATGACCAGTTGCCGTTCCGTCTTTCCGATCTCGCTGACGCGATCGATCTCAATTACTCGTCCCCCTTGGCCAGGACGAGTAAATACCTCACGCATGAGGTCTTCCATCGCTACCACTCCGAGCACGAGATGCTTCGCTATCTTCACAGACTACAGGCCAAGGATCTTTCTCTCGTCCACTCCATGATCCCGCTGGGTTCCTGCACCATGAAGCTGAACGCTACTGCTGAAATGCTGCCGGTGACGTGGCCGGAGTTCGCTCGCTTGCATCCTTTCGCGCCGGCTGAACAAACGCGTGGCTATCGGACGTTGTTCGAACAACTCGAATCGTGGTTGGCTGAGATTGCCGGATTTGCAGCGTTCTCGCTCCAACCGAACGCGGGGTCACAGGGCGAATATTCAGGGCTGATGATGATTCGGGCATACCATCGGGCGAATGGAGAAACACACCGAGACGTCTGCTTAATCCCCGTATCAGCCCACGGCACGAATCCCGCCAGCGCCGCCATGGTCGGCATGACGGTCGTCGTGGTTGCATGCGATCAGGACGGCAACGTGGATGTCGCCGACTTGGAGGCCAAGGCCGCTCAATATCGAGACCGATTGTCGGCCTTGATGCTCACCTATCCATCAACTCACGGGGTGTTTGAAGCAAGTGTGCGGCGCATTTGCCAAATCGTCCATACCCATGGCGGTCAAGTCTATATCGACGGGGCCAATATGAATGCCATGGTAGGCCTCTGCCGCCTGGGCGACATCGGAGCGGACGTCTGCCATCTCAACCTCCATAAGACGTTTTGTATTCCCCATGGTGGTGGTGGGCCCGGCGTCGGACCGATTGGAGTGGCACGGCATCTCGTGCCGTTTCTACCGGGGCACCCCGTGGTCAAGCTTGGTGGGGCTCAAGCCATCGGCCCTGTTTCGGCAGCCCCGTTTGGCAGCCCGGGCATCCTTCCGATTTCCTGGGTGTACATTGCCTTGATGGGTCGTGACGGATTGACCAAAGCCACGCAGGTGGCCATCCTCAATGCCAACTACATGGCCAAGCGGATGGAAAAACATTACCCTATTCTGTACCGGGGCGATTCCGGGTTGGTAGCTCACGAGTTCATCCTGGATCTCCGTGAATTCAAGCAGAGCGCCGGGGTCGAAGCCATGGATGTCGCCAAGCGATTGATGGACTACGGCTTCCATGCCCCAACCGTGTCGTTCCCCGTGGCCGGCACGCTCATGATCGAACCGACGGAAAGCGAAGCCAAGAGTGAGCTTGATCGGTTCTGCGAGGCGCTGATCCTGATCCGCGCCGAGATTCAAGAAATTGTCGACGGACGCCAGCCGCGAACGAACAATGTGCTGAAGAATGCACCGCATACCGCCTCCGCCGTCACGGCAACGGAGTGGAATCGGCCTTACAGCCGAGAGCAGGCGGCGTTTCCTGCACCCTGGCTGAGGAACAGCAAGTTCTGGCCGAGCGTGAGCCGCATCGATGAAGCCTATGGCGACCGCCATCTGGTCTGTAGCTGTCCTCCGATCGAAAGCTATCAGTCCTAGCCTGCTCATCCTCCGCCGTTGCCTCTTGGCTATCCTCTGCTGCATGGGCGACGGTCGACCCTGCCTTGTCCATTTTCCACGCTCACAGTAGAGTACAGAAGCGGACTCTGAGGAGGAGGTTCTATGAGCGACATCGGACGTCGAGGTTTTCTGGTGCGGACTGGTTTGGCCTTGGGCGCAGCGGTTCTGGCTGGTGCCCACGCGCGCGCGTCTGCCGATCAACAAGCCCCGCAGTACAGATTCAAGAACTGGGAAGACCTCCGGACCCAGTTTCCGTTGTCTCCCCAACTCATCCATCTGGCGGCATTTTTTCTTGCGTCCCATCCGACGCCGGTGCGTGAGGCGATCGAACGGCACCGCGCCGGCCTGGATGCCGATCCCATCGGCTATTGGGTTGAACATGAGGAGAAACAGGAAGCGAAGGTGCTCCAGGCGGCAGCCGAGTATCTGGGAGGCCATCCCACCGACATCGCGTTGACCGACAGCACGACGATGGGTCTGGGCCTGCTCTATAGCGGTATCAGGCTTGGCAGCGAGCAGGAAATTTTGACAACGACTCACGACCACTATTCGACGGAAACGGCGCTGCGTCTCCGTGCCGAACGGACAGGCGCCATGGTGCGACAGATTCACCTCTATCGTTCCACCAAAACTGTGTCTCGCGATGAAATCGTCGATTCGTTACGCAGGAGCATCGCCCCGATGACGCGCATTGTGGCGGTCACCTGGGTCCATTCCAGTACGGGGCTCAAGCTGCCGATCCATGACATGGCGCTGGCCATCCAGGCCATCAATCGTTCGAGAGACGAGCGGGACCGGATCATCTTCTGCGTGGACGGAGTCCATGCGTTAGGGGTTGAAGATTTCCGCGTGAGCGAGCTTGGCTGCGACTTCTTGATTGCCGGGACGCATAAATGGATGTTCGGTCCACGCGGGACTGGTCTCGTCTGGGGCCACCCACAGGCCTGGCCGATCGCCCAGGCGACGATCCCGACGTTCAATTCACAGGTCTTTGACCGCTGGATGGAGAACACGTCGTCGAAAGATCTCCCCCCATCGATTCACATGACCCCGGGGGGGTTCCATTCCTTCGAACATCGCTGGGCGCTGGATGAAGCTTTTACGTTTCATCAGGCCATCGGCAAATCCAAGGTGACGCAGCGCATCTACGAACTGAACCAGCAGCTGAAGCAAGGCCTGGCGGCCATGTCCCACGTTACCTTACACACACCGATGTCACAGGACCTATCCGCTGGAATTGTCTGTTTCGAAGTGGCCGGTATGGCGCCTCGCCTGGTGGTGGAAAAGCTTCGGCAACGCAACATCGTCGGCAGCGTGACACCCTACGCAACCAAGTATGTCCGGCTTGCGCCGAGCCTCATCAACTCAGAGAAGGAAATCGAGACCACGTTGGAAGAGATCAGAAAGTTGCGCGCGTCCTAAAGATCACGCTGCAGAACAAGCTGGATACTCAGGATGAAGTCTGCTGCAGAAGGCTTGGTGCGGGGGGAGAGGGTAATCTCAACCTACGGCTCGTAGCCTTATTTCTCGCCGCACTTCTTGAATTTCGATTCTTGGCACTGTTCAGCCATCTGCTGCGCCTTCGTGATCTGCTCCGGCGTCATGCGTGATGCCGTACGATCTCGGTCCTTCGTGATTTCAGTTTTCGACCCGCTACTCGACGACGCGATCGCCATGCTGAACCACACATAGGCCAAAACCTGATTCGGTTGAACGCCCTGTCCCTTCGCATACATCTGCGCGAGTTCGTTTTGGCCCCCCGCATGGCCTTGGCCGGCCGCCATGCGATGCCATTTCACTGCCGCTTGGTAGTCCTGTTCCACACCCAGACCACTGGCATACAGCAGCCCTAGGTTATACTGAGCCCGTGCATCCCCTCGTTGTGCCAAGGGGTAAAAGAGTCCCGCAGCGACCCTGAAATCTCCACGCTTCAACGCCTCATATGGCTCCTCCCCGGCCAGAGGAATCGATTTCTGAGGGGCCACTGGCTTGGGATTTCCGGTCAGAGGTTCCGCCGCCACCGCAATCGCGGCACTGCTCAGGATCAAGACTCCCACGAGCACAAATCCTCTCATCATGTTCCTACCTGTCATCCTAGTCATTTCTCCTGATGCCGACCGATTCACCAGAGGTAACCTGATAACGGTTTCTTGAGCCTTCACATTCTCTGCAAGTGGATCCCTAAGGACAGAGCTCATTGTTGTTGAACCAGATCAAACTGTCACCAAAATACCATTTTGGAGCTGATGATGATACGTGGAACGTTGTAGGAACGGTACGTGGCGGTCGATGAGTCCACAAAGGCATCAAGCTGGACAGGCTCCATCATGACGAGGGCAGGAAAGCCTTGAAATGGTGCCGCTGGGTTAGTGAATAGGCGCCTTCGACTACCCCATCCGTCTTTAAGTCTTGTCTTCCCCTGTTTTCTCATCTATTCGTGAAAAGCGCGGGACAGATACGCCTCCCTTATCGACGCTCTCAGTAAACATGGCAAGGGGTCTTACCCAGAGGCCTCGATCGCCATACAATGCCCGGTACACGACAAACGCCTCTTCCGTTTCTGAATGTCTGGCAACACCCAAGACTTCATACTGCTGACCTTTATGGTGCCGGTAAACCCCCGGTGAGACCATGATCAACCGTTCCTTATACGGTGCATAACTGCGTGTTCGCTCGACAGATACGTGACAATTCAGCCAAGCCAGACGTCTGAAGAGGTGTTAACTGGTGTTAAAATGTAACGAGAAAACGAACCCCCCCTTTAATATTAGGAAAGAGGAACGTACCACAATTCTGCCGGGCATCGGTGGGACGACGTGAGACATGGCTTTGATCGGGCCTGTGAGGCTTCAGTAATGACGGACTTTCACTTCCATGACTTCAGGCATACCTTTGCGTCCTGGCTCATTATGCGCGGCGTACCGCTCGCCACGGTGAGCAACCTTCTCGGGCATACCTCGCCGACCATGACCCTTCGTTATGCCCATCTCTCCCCGAAGCATCTCACTTCCGCTGTACGAGTCTTGGACTCAGCAATCCTTCCTGGCCTGAAGGCTCACAGCAGCATGTCTAAGGCGACCACTACTTCTCCGGTTCGAGGATGATCCCATATTTGTCAGGATCATGCTTCCAAGCCCCGGATGATAACAGGCCGAGTAAGGGAAGAAGAAGAACGAAGCCACCAACGACATCAAGAGTCCCTATAGAGCTCAGCGTGCGTGAGGTCGTGCGATATTGTGTTTGATACCCTGCCTTTTGCACTTCGATTAAGAGATTATCGCCTCGATGCGCCTCAAACTGAACCGGCGTTTGACCAACCGGTTGCCCGCCAGCCAGCACCTTGGCTCCTTCTGGTGACGACGTTACATGAATGGTCTGCTTCGACGGAGCAAAAAGGGAACACCCACTGAAAGTAACGAGCGCCAATGCCGCAATGATCTGACGCCAGATGGCCCACGACGCACATTCTTTCCACATCCAAATAGCCTCCTTGCTTTCAGATCCACCACACCGCCTTTTCGGACGGCGGAAATATGTCACCTCTCCAACCACAAAATCAAATTCGCTATTCCGGTCTCCTACACGCAAGCGGGAAATGAACCATATTAAACAGGGTCGGTATAACCACTGTTGGGATTCCCCACTTGACAGTTACTTGACAATTTAGCCCGCAAGGGCGGAAGGCCCGGTGTTACCGGGTTCGAGAAATTAGGGCGCTAAAATGCTGAAACCCCTTGATAGGAGCGAACGGGAATGGGTGGTGCCGAAGCCGGGATTTGAACCCGGACACCCTTGCGGGCGCTAGACCCTGAATCTAGTGCGTCTGCCAGTTTCGCCACTTCGGCATACAGGCTGCTGAAAATGTCTCCCCGCGGCGTTCTCAGTCGCCCATCCCCGTCAACGCACCAACCGCATACGACTTCGAGGTCGAAGCTCTTTGCGGCCTTGCTCCAATCTATTTGCGAGCAACCCGACATCAAGAACCAGACTGATGAACTACCGGGGAGACGGATTATCCTGAATTCTCCTCATCGGCGTCAAGCAAACGTTGGCGCCACCATTTCACGGTGCGGCACGGATGGCCGGCCCAGGCATGGCCCATTGCCCGATGGTCGCGATCTCACGAGGATCGCCGCTGACGATAATGCGTTCACGTACAAGCCCGGCCGCAGCCAAGAGTGAAGGGGCAGCGATCCTTGGAGCCTCATCGACCATCAAGACATCGAAGCGCACCCGGCTGAACAGGGGATCGCTTGCGACCCGCGTGGATGTGGCGGCAACGACTCGCCGATTCTGAATGAAGGCCTGGCGGTTTGGATGTTCTTCAGCCGCCAGCAACTCACGGACTTTTTTGGTTCCGCCTAACTTCGTGATGTGCTCTTTGAGTTCCTCAAACTCGTCCCGGTTCCCCCTAGGAACGGCCGCCTCCGGAGCAAGCTGCTGAATACGGCCTTTAGCGGCATCGAGTTCTTTATTCAGTTGCTCCATCTGACCCTGATACAGCGCGTCATACTGTTTGAGGGATGCTGCATTCTTTCCGACCGCTTGCATCGTCAGACGTTGAAACAAAGGTAGGTGCTCGAAGTCCTTGAGCGTCTTCTGGACATCGGCCATTTTCACTTGAAGGTCTCGCAATTGTGTGACGAGGCGCCATTCTAGTAAGCGGACTTCGTCCAGATCTTTTTGTTTCACTTCCTTCTGAGACAAAAACGGGGCGAGCTCTCGGAACCGGTCATACTTGTGTTTCAAGGAGGCCTTGTTGCCTTGTGATTTGGCGTAAAATCGATGCATTTGGGCTTCGAACCCCAGTTCCTGAAGATCGACGCCGCCGGCCTGCGAGGCAATCGGGAGTTCATACCGAGTAATCCAAGTTGTGTGATTCAGTCCACCGGCCTTCATGGTACGCCCCACCATCCCCACCATCTCATCGCACGCGAGGTGGTCCGGGCTGATTAGGAGGATGCGCTTGTTGGCACGAATCAGCTCCATCGCCAGATTCCCCAACTTTTGACGCCGGACTGACCGGTCATCCGACCACACCGTTGTGAAGACGGATGAGGCGGAGGGGAAGGCCTCAGCCTCAACGTCCTGCATCTGCAACAGCGACGCCAACCGCTCGGTTGGCCCAAGATGATACAGGTCTGGCTTCGCCAACATATCTTTCAGACGGGAGGCTGACGTACTCACAAGGCCGGCCTGATCTGGAACAAGGGTCACAGAAGGGACGTCGCACCCAAGGGAATCGACCAGTTGGATGGATAGGCTGTTCCCGGCCTGCCGCAGGACAACCCCTTCCGTTGTGTCCGTCTCATCGGCAGGGACGACGGATACTGGGAGGTCGACGGACAGTTGGACGTCAGCAGGCACGATAAATTCGTACAGTTGGAGCCCGCCGGTTGTGTGCATCAAGCGGCCTTGCGACGCCACGACCGGAGCATCTTGCCCTGTTTCAGTCAGCCGGGCTCGCTCTGCTTCGAGCCGGGTGATCCACCATTCGATGAGTTCTGTGCCTGTCATACCGACTGACAACCTCCGCACGTCATGGCAACGGAATGTCATGATAAAGGCCCATTACAATGACTGTCCACAGCTGGCGCTGGATGGTTGCCCTTGTCTTCACGACCAAAACTTGTCTAGAATGAGCGCCTTCTATTAGCACTTGCAGGATGTTCAATACGACCGTCCAGCGATGCGAGAACGAAGCGGGCGTGGTTTTTCACCATCCTGTCGAGGAGGAATCTGTGAAGGGTTTGAGATTTGAGCGGATTGCTACGGGGCGCCACTACAACGTGGTTTTCCACATCGGTAGCACCTACGTGCCCGTGAGTGACGAGACCATTGACGAACTCAAGGAACAAAGCTTGGTGCCAGCCGAACGCTTTCTCGATCTCCTCATCGACCGTGTCGGCTATTCATCCTACCTGAAGGATCAGATCCGCAACGAACTGAAGTCAACGGGCGATCCAACCACGCAGATTACGGTGCTACAGGGTGCGATCAGAGAACTGTAACGCCAGCTAAATTTCCGCTCGCTGTCTTCGTGGCCCTCCCTAACTCAATGCCATACCCCAGGGGGCCTGACTGCGCGCGTCGAGGTAACACCGCCTCATCGTGGGGGCTCCGCGAGCAAAGGACCTACTCGATTGGTCCCAAGCTTCAATCGCCCACCTGCCCTTCCTGGAACAGCTGATTTATGATCTGATTTCTCTTTTCAGGATCTTGATAGTACTTCATCGCCTTGGTGTAGTTTTCCATCGCGCTTTGGCGCTTCCCACGGATCGCGTAGATTTCGGCGATGCCATGATAGGCCCGCGCATCTTCCTCATTACACTTGAGCGCTCGGCTGAAGATATCCGCCGCCTCTTGAAGTCGATGCTTGCCTAATGCGAGCCAACCGAGGGCGGAATGGGCGGCGCCAAAGTCCGGATTCGCCTGAAGCGCCTCTTGATAGCTTTTTTGTGCCAGATCCAGACGCCCGCGTGTTTCGTAGAGTCCACCCAGCGCGAAGTGAACTTCGGCGTCCTGTGGATTCAGTTTCAAAGCCGTCTTGTATGATTGCACCGCCGGTTCCATCTTCCCCTGTTCTGCTAGCGCACAGGCGAGATTGGAGTGTGCGGCTGAATCGTTGGGGGTGAGCCTGACCACCTCCCGGTATTCTTTAATCGCCATCTCCAGCCGCCCTTGGTCTTGATAGGCGACACCGAGATTCATCCGTGCCGGGGCAAAGTCGGGAGCCAGCCGAACCGCCTCGCGATATTCCTTGATCGCCATTTCCGGATGGCCGGCCCGTTCGTGAATCTGGGCCAGAAAGTAGTGCGGATGGGGAGCTTGCGGAAGCAATCGAGCGGCCTCCGTGTACGATCGCATGGATTGCTCCGATTGACCTGATTGCGCAAGGAACAAACCCTTGATCAAATGCACGTAGCCGCACTCCTTATGCCTGCCGAGTAGATCGTTCACCCACTCCCCCACCACCGCGATGTCCTGTGTAGCCTCGAGACAGAGGGCATGGGTTTTCCAGGCATCGGCAAACCGACCCTGCACGAGATACACGACGTTGCGGGTGAACAGCGGACGTGGATCCTTCCCTCCATCCGGGTCTCGGCTCCAGGCCATCGACTCTGCAAACACGGTGTCCCATGCTCCGGCCGCGATGGCCGTTTCGCATTGTTGCTGATGGGTGTTCATGCGCGATGTGAAGATCTTATCGGGTCAGCGCGTCTTCGACATCAGGCGGTGTCGCCTGGATGCCTTCGCCGAGGAAGGGAAATTTCTTGGCCAGCTGCTGCTTCATCTGCCAGGCGACCGTTCGGTACGACCAATGGCCTTTCACACCGGACCGGAGCTTGGCAATATATTCCGCCTCGGCATAGTCCATCTTGAACAAACAGCGCACCTTGAAGCCGAACGGAATGGCATAAAGCGAGGCTTCTTGGTCCTTTTTCTTGAGCAGCTCAATGTCGTTTCGCACGGCATCCATCGCCTGCCGATATTCCTGATCCAAGCCGGCGTTGATCAACGGTGGCGGAATCTCATAGCCGTGAATGGTCGTAAAGTTCTGCTGCACCTGCTGGCACCGTCGATGGCGATGCATATCCCGCCAGGCACCGATGTCCATGAGAATATCAAAGTTGAATGCGTAGCCACTCCGGAATTCCTTGATGAGTTCATCGTATGGCCCGCGCTGTTTCGTGGCTACTTCGATGGTCGCATGTTTCTCCTTCTCAGACCACTCTTTCACGACCTCGAGGATCTTTCGGTACGGGGCCTGCGACACGCGATAGAGGAGCGTCGCCACGATTTCGTCCAGCGGATGGTGTGGCTCAATCAGCTCGACCGACTCGACAGCATCCCAAGTACTAGGCTGATCCAACTCTGTGCCGCGTAATGCCTCCTTCGCATGACGAGCCAAATCGGAGTAGACCGATTCTTGATAGGCATTCGCCTTGGCATGTCGTGCCAGTGTCGGTGCCAGAGGATCGTTCAACCCCGTGGTTTGACCGCAGAGCTCGCCCCATAGATTCACCGGCGGACGTTGACAGGCCTCTTTTAAATCCTCGCCGATCGCTCGCAGTTCGGGCAATTGCGACGACAACAGGCGCGTCATCTGTTTTTCCAACGTCCGGATGCTGACGACTTGCCCGACATTAGTCTTGGCCGCAAGAGGAAGCAGATAACGGGTGACATCGAAGGCACGTGCTGCGATCGTCCGCTGATAGTCAGCCGGTTTCATGGACTCCGGACGCGGGTCCCGTTCGGAGAGGTGCGCGATCAAGGGATCGTGCAGCAATCGATAAATTTCTGACAGACTGCGGAGAATGCCTTCATAGACTGCCTCGGTTTCGCTCCCTCGAATCTGGCCCGGCACAAACCACCGGCTTGCGGCAAAGTTCTGATAGCGGCTCGATTTGGCCTGACCGTCCCAGAGCGGCTCGTCCTCCAGACGAATGGCGGCGAGCTCGGAGATCTCTTCAAAACAGATGACGACGTGGCCGAGGTCGGCGATCGACGCATGCCCGTAATCAAAATAAAACTGGTCCCAGAACTTTTCCGAGGAATGGCCATGAACCCACCGGATGCTCTGTTCGATGGAGTCCGGCGATCGGCTGTATCGTGCCAGTGCATACGCAGATTTCTCCGGCGGCATGGGAGCGATGGCCATGACCCGGCGACCTGATTGATCCTGACTCATAGAAGGTCTTTCACGTCGTATTAAACCGTTGGCCGCGCACTATACCTCTCGATTCAGGATGGCGCAAGCTCAGGTCCGTTGACTTGCCTCAGAAGCCGCCGCTATAGTCCGCGCAAATCATGCTGTGTGAGGTGTCCATGGGAGCAGGAGGGGGCCGTTTTTCATGATGATTAAAGGCATTAAAGGTGTGAAAGATCTGTTACCGGAAGAGACCCCCCGTTGGCGCCTCATCGAAGAAACTGCTAGGAGGTGGGCAGGTCGGTATGGATTTCATGAAATTCGTATTCCGATCTTTGAAGTGACGACCTTGTTTGCGCGGAGTATTGGTGCATCGACTGACATCGTTGAGAAAGAGATGTACACCTTCCCAGACCGCGACGGCACATCTCTCACTCTTCGGCCTGAAGGGACTGCAGGGACTGTACGAGCCTATATCGAACACAATCGGGCCGCGATTCCCGTTCCTCAGAAGTACTTCTATTTCGGGCCCATGTTTCGTCACGAGCGTCCCCAAGCCGGCCGTCTCAGGCAATTTCATCAGTTTGGCGTCGAGTCGATAGGTATGGCGGATCCCCGAGCCGATGTCGAGGTCATTGCCCTCCTCTGGCGGATCCTCTCCGACCTTAATCTTCCCAGTCTCACCTTAGAGATTAACAACCTCGGCTATACCGCTGATCGGGACAGCTATCGGCCTCACCTCGTGAGTTACCTCAAACAACAGGAGTCCGGCCTGTGTGCAAATTGTCGACACCGCATCGACGCCAACCCACTGCGAGTTCTGGACTGCAAAGTCCCCGAGTGTCGCACAATTACGGAAACCGCACCCCGCCTAGGCGACTCTCTTTCTGAGGCAGCTCGTTCATACTTCACACAAGTCCTAACTGGTCTCGATACCATTAAGATACCGTACTCGTTAAATCATCGGCTGGTGCGAGGCCTTGATTACTACAACCTCACGACTTTTGAGGTCACTGCAACCAATTTAGGTGCTCAGAATGCTGTAGGCGCAGGTGGACGCTACGATGGGTTGGTTGAAACTCTCGGAGGGCCACCCACTCCTGCTGTTGGTTTTGCTATCGGCCTCGAAAGAATGTCGATGTTGTTGCCTGAGTCGGCAACAGGAGGAGCACAGGAGGATCTCGCTATCTATGTCGCTGGCTTCGGTAACCAGGGTACTGTGGCTGGTCTTACGGCACTGGAAGAACTTCGTCTTGCTGGACTCCGGGCAGTCTCCGATTTTCGATCCACAACCTTGAAGGCTCACTTACGACAAGCTGACCGTCTTGCGTCTCGTTTCACTCTTATCATCGGGGATAATGAAGTAGTGAAAGGATCGGCTGTTCTTCGCGATATGAAGACAAAAGTACAGTATGATGTGAATCTCTCTACTGTAAGTCCTCAGATTCAGTCTCTCCTTCCCGGCTCCTAAAGTGCGCGCTTTTCCGGATTGACTTTCCCCTAAAAACCACTTAATCTCTCATAGTGGATATAGTATATAACTATATATAATTCATCATAAATTCCTGTGGATTCAAAGAAGATTGGTTTTCTCCTAGCTCTTCCCCCATCACACACCAGCGCTGAGACTGTGCATGGTCTCGCGCACGCGGCCCTTGATGCTGGCCACGAGGTCTACTTATACTTTATTGATGAAGGCGTGAAGAATATTCACAGCGACCGCTACCGAGGTCTCGCCCAAGAAGGGGCCCGCATTTTTGCCTGCGCCTATGGATGTCAACAGCACCACGTTCCAACCGAAACTATAGACGCCAAAATGTCACTCTGTGGCCTCGTTGTATTGTCTGGAATTATCGAGGCCTGTGATCCGTTTCTATCGTTTACTTGATTATTTCTTCTCTATGGCAAAAAACGTTGCTGTTGTTATTCAAGAAGATCCTCGAAAGACCCATAGACCTGTCGAGGCTCTCCGCATTGCTCTTGGCCTTTCGGCTGGATCTCACGTGACAACTGTCGTTCTCCTTGGTGAGGCTGCCCGTCTCCTAGGAGATGAGACCGACGATATTCTCGATGTTGAGATCCTTGAAAAGTATCTTCCTGCTATTAAACAACTCGAAATTCCATTTATTCTCCCTAATATGATTGATCAGGTAGTAATCCAGGATGACTTCCTTGTGAAACGTGAAAACAATGAAACTATTCGCTCCTTTGTACAATCCATGGACTGCACACTTGTGTTTTGACTCAGGAGCTTCTTCTATGTCGTCGGCCGTCTATATTGTTCGTTCTCCACTCCATACTCTGTCCCAGGCACTCTTGCCTGAAAACAGTTCAGCCATGGTACTTTCTCTGGAGGATCCCCTTCTTCCAGGAAAGATATTGCGCGTAACAAATACCACTCAATTCACAGAGGGTGAACGGCTATCGTATGGACAAATACTCGAAATACTCCTTGGAAGTACGAAGGTCATAGCACTATGACTCCGAAGTTTGTTAGTTAAGAAAGTTAGGAGTAGTGGAAGTAGGAGTAGTGAAGTGAATAAAGAGTATAAGTGTGAAGTGGTTGATTTTATAAAGTAAGTATTACTTGATAGAGATGGATAATATTGTGGATTGTTTCCTTATAGAGTAGTTGGAATCTGTGAAAAGCTTGTGAAGAGGGAATAGATAGTGGTTATCCTTTCTTTATATAACTCGACATGTCCGGGTGTGACGTGGTATTCAGCGTCGCTTTTTATCCGTCATAAAAAGAAGTAGAATAGTAGTTATCCACAAGTGTGAATAATCCTGTGTATAGCGATTTTGACGCGTTATGAGTCTTGACACGGTTTGGCAAGAAGCATTGCAGTATATCCAGGCGAAAGTTCCTAAGCAGGTGTATGACACATGGTTTATACCGGTTCACCTTGATCGGATTGAAAACTCGACGGCGCATATTGGGGTTCCGAATAAGTTCTTCGGGGAGTGGCTAGATGCTCATTATGGACCGCTATTGGCGGAAGCCATGGCCACGGCTCGTGGTGGTGGGTTGATGAGTGTTGCATTCACCGTTCGCCAAAAGAGCACTGTACAGGAGGTTGAACCACACAGTGTTGTCACTACGCCGCGAGGTGTCACTCAGGCTAAGCCGCGACGGGGAATCCAGCTCAACCCAAAATATATATTTAAGAACTTCGTTGTCGGTGCTGGGAACCAATTTGCTCATGCAGCCTGTATGGCCGTAGCGGAACAGCCAGGCCAGACCTATAACCCACTCTTTATTTACGGAGGGGTGGGACTCGGGAAGACCCATCTTTTAAACGCGATCGGAAATCATGTAGCTGAAAAGAGCGATCTACGAATCGCATATCTGACCACAGAGCAATTTACTAATGAGGTCATCAACTCCATTCGATATGACAAAATGATGGATTTACGGAAACGGTATCGGCACATCGATATGCTGATGATCGACGATATCCAATTCCTGGTCGGAAAAGAACGGACACAGGAAGAGTTCTTCCATACCTTCAATGCCTTATATGAGGGGCACAAGCAGATTGTCCTCTCAAGCGACCGCTTTCCTAAGGATATGCCGGATATCGAAGAACGTCTACGATCTCGCTTCGAATGGGGATTGATTGCAGACTTACAGCCGCCTGATGTGGAGACTCGCATTGCCATCCTGAGAAAAAAATCAGAAGATGAGGGCCTCAAACTGCCGGAAGACGTCATCCAATTCTTATCGATTACGATGAAGAGTAATATCCGTGAACTAGAAGGCAGTCTGGTTCGACTAGGCGCCTATGCCTCGCTGACCGGGCAGGTGATAAGCCTTGATCTCGCCAAGAATATCTTGCGCGATCTCATTGGGGATAAGAAAAAGATCGTTGCGATGGATGATATTCAAGAGGCGGTCTGTACACAATTCCATGTGAAGATGACGGAGCTGAAATCTCGCCGCAGGAGTAAGACGCTTGTACATCCTCGACAGATCGCCATGTATTTGTGTCGAGAGCTGACTGATGCATCGTACCCGGAAATCGGGCGCCAATTTGGCGGTAAAGATCATACGACCATCATTCACGCCTGTCGTCAGGTCACAAAGGCCAAGGAGACCAACACAGTGTTGCAGGCGACGCTTGAAACATTGAAAGAGCAAATTCTTCGTAGTTAAGAGCTTCGCAGGGAGAATTCTCTATGAAAATACGTATTGGGCGAGATGAATTGTTGACGGGACTTCAGCGGGTCCAAGGTGTCGTGGAGAAGCGAAACACGATGCCGATTCTGTCCAATATCTTGTTGGAAGCCAAGCAGGATGGAGTGGAGATTGTCGCGACCGACCTCGAAATTGGATTGCGAGGTCTGTACAAGGGAACCGTTCTTTCGACTGGTGGTGTCAGCATCTCAGCCCGAAAATTATTCGAAATCGTCAAAGAGTTACCCCCTGGCGACATCGAACTGACGTCGACGGATAACAACTGGACGACCATCCAAGCCGGGAAGAGCCAATTCAAAGTCGTAGGCCTTCCCAGTAGCGAATATCCTGCACTGCCGACGATCGAGCGCGAGGGGTTGACACCGCTTTCAGGAGCGGGCTTTCTGGAATTGATACGAAAGACACTCTTTGCCGCCGGTGATAACGATGCTCGATATATCTTGAACGGACTCTTGGTCACTCTCGTTGCAACCGAGAAGAAAACCTCGCTGCGATTGGTTGGCACCGACGGGCATCGTTTAGCGGTGTCGGAGCAGGAAGTCGGCAAGGCCGGTAATAAAGGTGTGCCCCAGGAAATGAAAGCCATCATACCGAAGAAGGCTGCGCATGAAATCCGCCGTCTCTTGGAGGAGGGCGGAGATACCGAACCGCTCATCGGTTTCTCGAAGAATCTCATGATCTTCCGCAAGAGCGGGTTGCTGCTGACGTCTCGGTTGATGGAAGGCAACTACCCTAACTACCAACAGGTCATCCCAAAAGAAAGCGGCAAGAAGATCAGCGTGAGTCGAAGTGACTTGGAGAGCGCGCTGCGTCGGGTGTCGGTACTGGCCAAGGATAAAGCCAGCGCGGTCAAGATTTCGTTCGCATCCGATAAGATGACCTTGTTTTCCAGCAGTCCGGATTACGGGGAAGCTACGGAAGAATTGCCCGCCCACTATGAAGGAGAGGCCATCCAGACGGGATTCAATGCCCGTTACCTTTTGGATGTCTTCAGTGTGATGGATGGGGAAACCCTCTCGCTTCAGATGGACACTCCGCTCAGTCCCTGTCTGATCCAGGAACCGGAAAGCCCGGGGTTCAAATGTGTGGTCATGCCCATTAAGATTTAGCGGGATGATGGTGAACAAGTCCACCGGCATCGTACTCATATCCCAGGAACAAACAAAGCGAACCCCACTTCGCAACAGACGGTTAGGAAACGGATGACCACAGACGACTCTTCCCAGCCTAAATCAGACAGCTACAACGCCGATCAGATCAAAGTCCTTGAGGGCCTCGAGGCCGTCCGAAAGCGGCCGGCGATGTATATTGGGAGCACGGGCGTCGATGGGCTTCACCACCTTGTCTATGAAGTCGTGGACAATAGTGTCGACGAACATATGGCGGGGTTCGGTGAGGCCATCGAGGTCATGATCCACATCGACGGGAGTGTGACGGTCATCGACAACGGGCGAGGCATTCCCACCGGCATGCACTCCACGCAAAAAAAGTCTGCCGCCGAAGTGGCATTGACGGTCCTTCACGCAGGCGGCAAGTTTGAGCAAGGAGCCTATACGGTCTCCGGCGGCTTACACGGAGTCGGTATCTCGGTCGTGAACGCCTTGTCGGAGTGGCTTGAGTTGGAGATCTGGCAGGATGGTCAAGTGTTCGAGCAGCGCTATGAACGTGGTAAGCCGGATGCTCCGCTCAAGGCAACCGGGAAAACAAAACGCCGAGGGACGAAAGTTCGGTTCAAACCGGACAGCCAAATCTTTGAGACCCTGGAGTTCAGTTTTGACGTGTTGGCCCAGCGGCTCCGCGAGCTCGCTTTTTTAAATAAAGGCCTGGCCATTACCCTGAGGGATGAGCGGAAAGAACCGGCGAAAGAGCAAGTGTTCTTGTACAAGGGCGGCATCATGTCCTTCGTTGAACACCTTAACGAAGCCAAAACGCCGCTGCATAAGCCGATCTACGTCAAGGTCGAGAAGCCAGAAATGCTTCTAGAAGTGGCACTCCAGTACAATGATAGCTACGCGGAAAACCTGTTCTCGTTCGCGAATAATATCAACACAAAGGAAGGCGGTACGCATTTAGTTGGATTCAAGGCGGCTCTCACCAGGACGATCAACACTTACGCCAATGCGAACGATCTCTTCAAGAAGGAAACCGAATCCCTGACAGGAGACGATGTGCGGGAGGGGTTGACGGCGGTGGTCAGCGTCAAGGTACGCAATCCGCAATTCGAGGGCCAGACGAAAGCGAAGCTCGGGAACAGCGAGGTCAAAGGCGTGGTCGAGGCCGCTGTCAACGAGGCCTTGGGTAACTATTTCGAGGAAAATCCTCCCGTCGCTCGCAAGATCATCGGTAAGGCCATCGACGCGGCCCGTGCCCGCGAAGCGGCGCGGAAAGCCAAGGATCTGATCCGACGAAAGAGTGCGCTTGACGGCGGCTCGTTGCCCGGAAAATTGGCTGATTGTTCGGAAAAAGATCCAGCCTTGAGCGAACTCTACATCGTGGAGGGTGATTCAGCCGGCGGCTCCGCGAAGCAAGGACGTGACCGCAAGTTCCAAGCGATCCTGCCCTTGAAAGGGAAGATCTTGAACGTCGAAAAGGCGCGCTTCGACAAGATGCTCTCTAGCGATGAGATCCGGACCCTCATCATGGCACTGGGGACCGGCATTGGCCGCAGGCGCGAAGAGAGCGACAAGTCGGAGAAAGATGCATTCGACATCTCCAAGGCTCGTTATCACAAGATTATTCTCATGACCGATGCTGATGTGGATGGCAGCCACATCCGAACCTTACTCTTGACGTTCTTTTTCCGACAGATGCCCGAGCTGATCGAACGGGGGTATATCTATATCGCGCAGCCGCCGCTGTTCAAAGTGAAGAAAGGCAAGACGGAACGGTATCTCAAAGATGAAGGGTTATTGAACGAATACCTAGCCGATCTGGCGGTCGAAGATGTCGAACTGTATCTGGAAGGGGCGCAAGGGTATGTGACCGGACGTCGGCTGTTGCCGATTCTGAAGAAAATGATTGCCTTTGAAACCTTGCTCAGTCGGCTCAATAAGAAGTCCCACGAAGCCGCGATGCTCCGTACCTTTGTCGATGAACCAGGGCTCGATCGGGAGCTGCTCAAGGATCGAAGCGCACTTCAACGATCGGTCGAGAACGTCAAGCAGACGCTGGCTGTGGTATTTCCAAAAGTAATGCCGGAGTTCGAGGTGCTGGATGACGAAGAGCATCAGTCGAACAAGGTCGTCTGCCGGCTCCATGCGAACGGCGTTACTCATGAATTGTGTGTGACACATGAACTCGTCGGTTCCGCGGACTTTCGTGAACTACAGAAACTGACTCCGTCGGTTGTTGGGTTAGGACGCCCTCCGTACAAGCTCAAAGCCAAAGGGCAAGAACATCACTATCGGGCGACCGATGAGTTGGTGAAAGCGATCTTGGATATGGGGAAGCAGGGGCTCAGCATCCAGCGTTACAAAGGGCTCGGCGAGATGAACCCGGGACAGCTCTGGGAAACGACCATGAATCCTGAAATGCGTACCCTCTTGCGGGTCACACTTGAAGACCTCACTGGCGTCGATGAGATCTTTACGATCTTGATGGGCGATGAGGTCGAACCGCGGCGCAATTTTATTCAAACGCATGCCCTCGAAGTAAGAAACTTGGACGTCTGACGTTTTCGCTCATCGTGAATCACAAGAGAAAACACCGAATACATTCTTGCGGTTCACATTTCACGAGTAATGATTAACGAGGAAATATGCCCCCTGATGAACGCTTAGGCCATATCGCGATTGAAGACGAGATGAAGTCGTCCTACCTCGATTATGCGATGAGCGTCATCGTGGGACGAGCGCTGCCCGACGTCCGCGATGGGCTTAAACCGGTCCATCGCCGTATCCTGTTCGGCATGAACGAAATGGGCCTTGCCTCCAATCGGGCCTACCGCAAATCAGCCAAGATCGTGGGCGAGATTATGGGCAACTATCACCCCCACGGTGATACGGCCATTTACGATACTCTCGTGCGGATGGCGCAGAATTTCAACATGCGCTATCCCCTGGTCGACGGCCAGGGCAACTATGGATCGATGGACGGCGATTCAGCGGCCGCGATGCGTTACACCGAAGCGCGCATGACCAAGCTCGCCGAAGAGATGCTGGCCGATATCGACAAGGAAACGGTCGACTTCGGTCCGAACTACGACGAATCGAGACAGGAGCCACTGGTGTTGCCGAGCAGGGTGCCGAATCTCCTCATTAACGGAGCGGGCGGCATCGCGGTCGGCTATGCCACGAATATCCCGACGCACAACATTGCTGAGATCATCGATGGATTGCTTCTGCTGTTGGAGAATCAAGACGTCACGATCGCCCAGTTGATGAAGAAAATCCCGGGGCCAGATTTTCCAACAGCCGGGTTCATCTACGGCATGAGCGGTATTAGGGAAGCTTATGAGACCGGTCGGGGTCTCTTGAAGTTGCGGGCAAAAGTCGTGGTAGAGACCGATGAACGGACCGACCGTGAGCGGCTCCTTGTGACGGAGATTCCGTATCAAGTCAACAAGGTGTCATTGATCAAGAAAATTGCCGAGCTCGTTCAGGAAGACCGGATCAAAGGCATCTCTGATTTGCGAGATGAGTCATCGGATCGTGAGGGGGTCCGGGTGGTCATCGAGCTCAAGCGAGGTGAAATCCCGTTGGTCGTGTTGAATAATCTCTACAAGCATACCCCTCTTGAAACCACCTTCGGCGTCATCATGCTGGCGCTGGTCAACAATCGTCCAGAAGTCCTCAATCTCAAACAAATTCTGCATCATTTCCTCGATCACCGACGGGAAGTCGTCGTCCGCCGCACCGCCTACGAGCTGCGCAAGGCGGAAGAGCGGGCGCATATCCTCGAAGGGCTCAAGATCGCACTCGACAATCTCGATGCCGTGATCGCTCTCATACGTCGGTCGCAATCGCCGGACGAAGCACGGGCCGGGTTGATGCGCCAGTTTGGCCTTACCGATATCCAAGCTAGCGCAATCCTTGACATGCGGCTCCAGCGCTTAACGCAGCTTGAGCGGACTAAACTCGTCGAAGAGTACCAAGACGTGCTGAAGCAGATCGAGTATTTGAAGTCCATCCTCGCCAACCGGGAACTGGTCCGGACTATCATTAAGGACGAGCTGACCGAAATTCGGGAAGCGTATAAGGACGAGCGGCGGACGCAGATCGTCAAGGAAGAGGCGGAGATCACCCTGGAAGATCTGATTGCAGCAGAAGAAGTGATCGTCACGATCTCTCATGCCGGATACATCAAACGAAATGCCGTGTCGCTCTATCGTGCCCAGCGTCGAGGAGGAAAAGGCAAGATCGGCATGGGGATCAAGGAGGAAGATTTCGTCGTGAATCTCTTCACGGCCTCCACGCATGATTCACTGCTCTTTTTCACGGATGCCGGCAAGGTGTATTGGTTAAAGGTCCATGAAATTCCTGAGGCCAGCCGTGCCGCAAAGGGCAAAGCGCTCGTCAATCTGCTCGCGCTGTCCAGTAATGAAAAGGTCACGGCCACCTTGCCGGTGAAAGAGTTCAGGGACGACCGGTATATCGTGATGGGCACCAAGAAGGGCGTCATCAAAAAGACGGAACTGTCCGCGTTCAGCAATCCACGGCAAGGCGGGATCATCGCCTTGGGACTTGAGAGCGGCGATAAGCTGATCGGTGTTCAACTAACTGATGGACAGCGGGAAATTCTTCTCGGGACACGGCAGGGCCTCACCATTCGATTCAAAGAAGAAGAGGTGAGATCCATGGGCCGGACGGCGTATGGGGTGAAAGGGATCACGCTCGAAGAGGGAAACGAAGTTATCGGCATGGAAACCATCACCCCTGATTCCACGACATCCATTTTGACCGTCACGGAAGGCGGCTACGGCAAACGAACACCTGTGGGTGAATACCGTATCCAGGGTCGTGGCGGTAAAGGCATCATCAGCGTCAAGACGACGGAGCGAAACGGTCTGGCGGTGGGATTTCTTCAAGTACGAGATGACGACCAAATCATGTTGATGGCGGCGCAAGGGAAGGTACTCCGTTGCAAAGTTGACGATATCCGCGAGATTGGCCGGAATACCCAGGGTGTCCGCATTCTCGACCTCGACGGTGAAGGAGATCGAGTGGTGGGCGTCGCCAGATTGGCGGAAGTGGTCGAACGAGAGGACGCGGGTTCGGAAGACACCCCCGAAGCCTAGTCCGACCGAGCCGCGTAGTTGTTCTATGCACGAGGAAGCGTCTTCTCCTATGTCTCCCTCTTCCTCCGGTCCTAAAACCAAGAAGCCGCTGGATATCGTCGTCAAGGTCGCACTGAGCGTCTTTGTGGGATCATTCGCCTTGATCTGGGGGGGTATGTACCTCAGCCGCCCCGATCGATCGATTCCTCCCTATACGGTCGGTGCACAATCAGGCCAGATCGTCACCACGGACGTTCCCCGCGGAACCACTGAGGAGGAGATCGAATCACTGGTGAAGCGTTTTCGAAAGGTCGGCCACCAAACGCACGATTTCGCTCGCATGAAGATCCACCCCACCACTCCAGGCGATCCCAGTGGTTGGTATAGACAGATCACGATTTACGTGTTCGACGACCACGGATGGACCGATCCAGAGGTGTTAGAGAAGTATCTGGCTGGGGATGCGACAATCATCAACGACTATGAACGGCACATGCGCGGGTACTATCGATTGCAGGATCAGGAAGAAGAAGGAGGCGTGGGACCTATCCCTAAGAATGGCCACATCTCCAGCAACACACGGATCCTCTTTAAGGGACGCGTGACGGACTCTTTGCCGGTGGAGGCGGAGCCTGCACAAGGTAAGCCGATATCACCTTTCTAAAGTGCTCACGGAGCGCAGGATCTTGAATAACGGTGGTATGCGAGCAGACCTCAGCTGAAGATTCTCCTAGCTGAGGTGATCCGAGGTCGGTGGTGAGAGGTGCGGAAGACGCCACCGACGCAGCGGGAATCTCTCCGACCCGACCCGCAATGTCGGTCACACACTCGGTCCCGAACTCTGCCTGCAGCTTCGTCAAGAGCGCCGGCTTGAGGAACGTCAACTGTTGGAGCCAGACGGAATTTCTGACGACGAGGTAGAGCTTCTTGAAACGAATCTGAGCCGGCCAGGTATGAGACGCCATGGGCTCGCCCACGAGCTCATGCCAACGACGCTGCAAGCGAAGTTCCAGCAGTCGTGATTCAAGACCAAGCCGCTTGGAAAGACCGGACAGGATGCTCCCAAAGGAATCGAGTGTGCGAGGGCCAGCCATGTGGCATCATAGGCGGTAGCGGAGAAATAGATCAAGGCGTCGGTGTCGGGTTATGGCTAAAGAGACAGAAGATCAGGGGAAGGCCGTGGCTACCAATCGAAAGGCCTACCACGATTATTTTATCGAAGAAAAGTTCGAGGCCGGGATTGTGCTCAAGGGCACCGAGGTGAAATCGCTTCGGGACAGGCGAGTGAACTTACAAGACAGTTATGCGGACGTCAAAGAGGGCGAGGTTTTTCTCCATCATTGCCATATCAGTCCCTATAGTCATGGCAACATGATGAACCACGACCCGATCAGGACCCGCAAATTGCTCCTACATCGAAAGGAGATCAACAAGCTCCTGGGGAAAACCCAGCAGAAGGGCCTTACGCTGATCCCGCTCCGCATCTATTTTTCTGAGCGGGGCCAGGTCAAGGTCGAACTGGGGTTAGCCAAAGGGAAGAAACAGCATGATCGTCGAGAATCGATCAAAGCTCGGGAAGCTGGCAGAGAAGTGGAACGAGCGATCAAAGAACGAAAGTAGGGTGGAAGTTCCCTCTTCGGTCAACACACGTTGACGATCAAGAACCCCCTCCGCTTTCACCTCAACGAACTCGACCGACACAACTTGGAAATCGCACCGTGCCCAGCCCATGGGTGGCGGATTCCATACAGGGCGTGGGCAGCTGTGTCGGTACGAGCGAATGCTCGGTGTCCTACCTCGAAGGAACAACGACCTCCTCTTCTCTAGTCGAGAGAGGAGACGGTTCTCCTTAACTATTCACGGTCAAGATACACGGCTTTATACATCACTCCAAGAACAGCAGTCAGGGCGAGCAACGCAAAGAATATCGTCATCATAGATCTTCACCTCCTTTCACCTGATAAAAAGTATAGCTCTCGACTATGAAGGGTCTGTGATGAAATCATGAAGAAGTCTTCATGATTCGGCGACCGAACCGCGTACCAGCTGATCGGCGAGTGACACCAGCAAGTGATGGATATCGGGGAACTCTTCGAAGACGAACTGCGCGAGTAATGCGGCTGTGTCTAGAAAGCCGTAGGTCTCAGGTAGGGACTGACTTGTAGGATGATGAGGGCGTTACCAGACTGCATGACCAGTCTGATCGTGGTCTGCGAACTAACAAAGGTCCAGGGCGACATCGAACCAGAAGCCTGTGATGTTGAGGGTCTGACTGACCGAGATCGCAGCCGAGTCACAGTTCATGTGGAAACCGCTTCCTCTATCGGGGGCGAGCGCGAGTCACAAGTGCGTACGTGACTGGTAAGCATACCCCTCTCTGCTCAGCCCCCCTCTCCAGCAGGTCACTCCACAGCATCGTCCGAGTCGGGTCACCGGCTCGCAAGTTGCAACATCGCGTATAACACTCCGAATATGGCGGCCAATAAGAACACTTCGATAAAGGAAATCATGATTGTTATTCACCCCCTTTCGCTTTTTTACTTGTGTACGCCACCAAGATGAAGCCTCCATGAGGGGATCGTGAAGAGTTCTTCATGATATGGCCCCCCTTCTACGCCGGTGACGAGGGTCAGTTCACTACGATATCGTCCACGGCGAACGACCCTAGAACTTGTGGAATCTACGGACTCAGGATTGTGACGAGGGGGCCAAGACTCTAAAAGGCTTAGGCGAGAACTTTTTACTGGGCGAGGGCAGGTAAGCGCAGGGTGAAGACGGAACCTTTGTTCACTTCGCTCGTGACGGATATGCTCCCGCCGTGGGCCTCCATGATTTCCTTCACGATAGGAAGTCCAAGCCCGGTACCGGCGGAATCTTTCGCACGAGCCCAATCGGTCCGGTAGAAGCGCTCGAACAGATGGGGGATATTCTCCGGCTCGATTCCGTGGCCCGTGTCCTCAACGGCCACTGTCACGTCTTGGCCGACAGCCTGCAGGCGTATGGTGACGGCTCCACCGAATGGAGTGTACCGCAGCGCATTGTCGAGCAAATTGATCATGGCTTGCTTGAGCCACTGGGCATCGCCGAGTACGAAGGGAACCGGTTGGGATTCAAACCGCAACGTGATCTGACTGTCATCCGCCAAGAGCATCAACTCATCCACAAGTTCTTGAATCAGAGGTTCCACGGCGAGCGTGACGAGATTGACCGGAGGTTTACTGCTGGTGAATTTCGCGAGCGTCAGGAGTGGACGGGTCAAGGCGATGAGCCGATCCACTTGCTGGAGATTGTTGAGTAACACTTCATGATATTCTTCCGGGGTCCTCGCTTTCATGAGCGCCACTTCCAGGTTTCCCTGCAGGATGGTCAGGGGCGTCTTCATCTCGTGGGCAGCGATTTCGCAAAAGTTTCGTTGGACCTCACTGCCTCGCTGGAACTGATCTAACACGGAATTGACCGCCTGGGTGAGTCGCCGAAACTCTCGATAGGGTGAATCCAGCGCCAGGCGTTTTCCCAGGTCGGCTTCCGACAGGGTTTCCGCTCCCGTACATAACGCATCAATGGGGGCCATCACTTTCTTTGCCAGCCAAAGGCTGCCGACCCAGGACAGGATCAGAGTGGCTCCGGATCCAAGGGCGAGCAGAAGCACAAGGCCATTCAGAGTTTCCTGGTAATGGAGTAACGAGGTTTCCGCCTGCAAGATGTACTGCGTCTGGCCCTTGCCGGTAAGGAAGAGGAACAGGTGCCGCGCAGGCGTCCCATCGGGCGCGTCGAGGGTCTCGAACAGGATATTCTTGAGGCGAACCTGTTCCACCACGCGAGGGGGGAGCGACCCTTGTACAGTCGCGTGCACATTTCCCCACAGGAGCGAGCCGTTCGTTGAAAAGACGCGAAGGGCGTGGGTCACGTCGGGCAGTACCTGTTGTTCCGTAGCGCTGTGAGTCAATTCAGTGGTCGGAGCAGAGTCCTTGCCGCTATGTTCGAAGAACTCCGGATGCCACTCCACAAACTCAGCCAGGGTTTCCGCCAACACGAGCAGGCGTCCATCCACAAAACGGTGGAGCAAGATTTCACTGGTGGCATACACGAGAGCAGAAAACAGGAGGAGCCCTGCCATTAAGACGAAGGCAGACCAACTGATCAAACTACGCAGGGATTTCATGCGGGGACGTCTGGCTCTTCAAGCATATACCCGGCACCGCGCACCGTGGCGATCAAGGGTGGCGAGAAGTCTCGATCGATCTTTGCCCGGAGGGCTCGGATGTGGGCGTCGACAATGTTCGTCATGGGATCATAGCTGATATCCCACACATGCTCGATGATGGCCGTTCTCGTGAGCACACGATTCTTGTTCCGCAAGAGGAACTCCAGCAGGGCATATTCTTTGTTCGTCAGGGAGATTTCCTGTCCTGCGCGCCAGACCCGGTGAGAAGCCGGGTCCAATCTCAGGTCGGCTGCCTGTAGGTGGGCGAGTGGCTGAGAACTGCCCCGGCGCAACAGCGCTCTGATCCCAGCCAACAATTCCGCGAAGGCGAACGGCTTCGCCAAAAATTGATCCGCGCCCGTGTCAAAGCCGGAGACCTTGGTTTCCACCGTGTTGCGTGCCGTCAACAGGAGCACCGGAGTGGAGATACCCTTGTCGCGAACGCGGCGGCAGAGGGTCAGGCCGTCAAGTTTCGGCAACATAATGTCGAGAATCAGGAGATCGTAAGGGTTGTCCAACGCCAACACCAAGCCTTCTTCACCGTCTGCGGCAACGTCCACCACATAGTGCTCTTCTTTCAATCCTTTTCTGATGAATTGAGCCAGATCGGCATCGTCTTCAACAAGCAGAATTCTCATGGCCTATCCTCATGACTGGACCACTCGAACTGGCGGCGGCGGAAGCGGTGGGTCAACAGAGGACGCTCTTGCAGTCCGTGACCACCAGGTTGGTTGCTTTTTCGTCAACCTCGAGGTCGATGGTCAGCCAGACGATCCCCACCGCTCGTTCATCTTGATGGGCTCCACCGCTCCCCTCAAGCAGGCTGACAATATAATAGCGGCCAGCCGGAACTTTCGTGAACCAAAAATGACCGGTCGGATTGGCCCTCGTCGTACGAACATAGGGAATCAGTCTCTTGTCGGTCAGCAGTTGAGCCATGACCTCACGAAGGCATTCCACAGACGACCCCTGCGGCATGGGCTTTTCTGAAGACGATGCTCCGCCTTTTGACGGGCAGGAGTTCTCTCGCACATGTTTATCGAACCACGAGCGAGTAGCGGAAACCATTGGAATCAAGTAGATCGAGCTCCCCGCTTGAGTCACGGCTTTTCCAGAGGATGCACGCAAGAATACCTGGCCGGCGGCACTTCCCCGACCTTTTGCCCTGTAGGCGAAAAGCTCTTTCTCGTTGAAGGTCGGTGGGTTCGATGAGCCCGACACCACCGCCTGTGCTGGCGCCACCTGGAAGCTGCAGATCAGCAATAGACAGATGAACCAGCACGTGAGTTGTCTGTCACGCCAGGTCATGTCGAGAGAGCTGACGCTGTGGCAGACTCGTCTGTTTCGGTTGGAGACGGGACGGCTTTGTGCTTGAGGGCGCGACCCTTGTCAGGGGTCGGATCGATGACCAGACCATACACTTCTCGGCCTTCATGGCCTTCCGGTAGATATTCCGTAATCGGCAATCCGTCTTCGCGAACGAACAGGAGGCAGTGACAGTACTTATAGATTTGCATCTCATCGCACGCGCAGATCCACCGTCGGAGTTTGGCCTCGGCTGCTTTATCTTTGTAAAAGTTACAGGGGCAAAGCGGTTTCCCGAGTTCGTCGATATGAGACGCTAATCCCTTGACCACCGCCTCCGTCACCGCAGGGTTGGGATGCATGGTGGTCCCGCTTTTCTCGGCAAACCCTTGCACGAATTTTTGTATCTTCTCGAGACTTTCCGCTGTCGGCTCGGCCATGGACCTCCTCCTCTCGAACGACGATGGGCACGAGTGCTAGTTTACAAGGGTAATTCGCTGCTTTACAATCCGTCACTTCAGCAGATTTTCGTCATCCGTCATGACAGACATGTCGAGTCAACAGATCTTGCTCCAACGGTTGGTCCACGAGTTGAGTCTGGCGGTCGCAGAGCCGCTGGTGATCCGTTTGCCGCAGGCCACTGGTAAACCGGATGCCGCGGCACAGGCGCTCACCCTGCTCGATGAACTCCAAGAGTTGTCTGAGAAAGTAGCTACTGCGGCGATAGAGGCATTGCCTGAGCTCGACCGGCGGGCTGGTCTTTCACACACGCTATACTGGCTTGATCTCGGGGTGGCACTGGCTCAGTCCTCCGGGGCATCCGCCCTCAAATATTTCAAGGATAGTCCTATGGTCCTCGGGCTGATCGAATCAGTCGATGCGCGCACCGAGGTTCTGACCATCGGTCTGGAAATCGCCGAGCAAGATGCCAACGTCGCGCTCGAATACATCCGACAGGCTCCGCAGATTCTCGCTCATGTTCATGCTACGCACGTGCGACCCTGGCTCGATATCAGCATAGAACTGACGCAGATCAATGTCGTCGTCGGCCTTGAATTCATCCGACAGATCTCCAAGCTGGCCCCTGTGCTGCCTTTGGAAAATGTAAGGGATTGGGCCACCTTGGGCATGAAATTGATCGTGCCGAATAGCCTTGGGAAGCCGGATTACGTGGCGACCATGGAGTATCTCAGAACCAGCCCGGCCATTCTTCGAAACATCGAAAACCCAGCCGTTCGGGAAAAGGTCGTGTCCCTGTGCCTCGTGTTAGCTGAACATTCCTCCGAGTCCAGCATGACGTGGCTCGCAGAGTCACCCGACCTCTTAGGAACGTTGCCGTCACTGGAATGGCGCATTCGCCTCTTGCAGTACGGCGCGTTACTTGCTGAAAAGTATGCTGAAGTGACACTCGAGTACCTGCGTCGTGCTCCCGAGCTTGTCCGACTCATCGGAAATGGGCCCGACGCGTTCACGAGATTTGAGACTTGGTTTAAGGCTGGGATGGAAGTCGCGGCCTACAGCCCAGACGGAGCGCGTGCCTATTTTTCGGTGGAGTCCAGGAAAGCACTGGCTTCGGTCGAACTAGCCTTGAGTGGGGTGCCGTTTCGGCAGGTCGCGCGACGAGTAAAACTGTTCGTCCAGGGACTCTGTGGAACCGATGTCGCCGTGACGGCGATTCCTGATTCTGTGACGTCCCCAGCCCGAGCGACCGTCAGCGGAGACGGGAGCACCATTTCGTTGCCGGCGCTGCTCCGTCGGTATCCGACGGCTGCGGAAAACGAGCGTCTCTATCTCGTGATGGCGGCTCATGAAGCTGGGCACTTGGAATTCGGTACGTATCGACTCAGGCTCGAATCCCTGGCCGATCTGGTTGAAACCGTGCCACAGCGTTATGGTCGAACCAATGAAGCGAGACCCGATACGCTGGCTGCTCTGTTTCAGCTCTATCCGAACCCCACCCTGGTGCGAGATCTCTGGACCGTGATGGAAGATGCGCGGATCGAATTCTTGTTGCAAACCGAGTACCCAGGACTTCGGTGTGATCTCACTCGATTGGCAGAGGAATCCATTACCCCACGTGATCCGGCTCAGGGGTTGACGGTACAGGAGTTGGTTGTCGACGGTCTCTTGAGACTCTCCACCGGTGAATCGGCGGATTCTGCGGTTCCCAAGGCTGTCAAAGAAGAAGTTGCGCTCCTTTGGAGCATGTGTGATTCCATTCTCAAAGCTACAGCGACAGCTGAGGAAACAGTTCGTGTCGTCGATGCGGTCTACCTGCGGATGGAAGAGCTGCTGGCAGCTCGCAGCGAGATGATACCGACAGAGCGGTGCGAGGAACAAAAAGATGTGGAAGCGGGACAGGCGAAACCGGAGCAGCCAGGCGACCAATACCGAGCAGTGACCGACGTGGTCTTTCGCGGCGCGATGAACCCTGAGTTCATCACGTGGAGTCAGGAACAGGTCGACCGGCAAGACAAGCCCCCGACAGAATCGGATCGTTCTCCAGAGGAACAGGTGCGGAGCGGGGACCACGAATCCGGAAGCGGAGACATGTTGGGCGAAGGGCGATCGTTGCCGTCGGTCGTTGAAGAATGTCTGACCCTTGAAGTCGATGCCCCACAGATACAGGAGGCCATGGCTCATGGCGAACGAACTATCCTTTACCCTGAATGGGACTATCGGATCGAGGATTATCGGATGAATTGGTGTCGTGTAGTAGAACGACCAGCGGATCTCGGGTCTGACGAATTCGTCACAGAGACGTTGGCGACGCAGCAGAGTACCGTCAAGTCGCTACGCCGGTTTTTTGAAGGCTTGCGGCCTCCGGCCTTTCGCCGCGTCGCGGGGCAAACTGATGGGGAAGAGGTGGATCTCGATGCAGTTGTCCGACGAGCAGGGGAACAGCGGGCAGGGACGGAAGGCGACGATCGACTGTATATCCGTCGGGAAAAACGAACGCGTGACGTAGCGGTGTCCTTCCTCATCGACATCAGTGGATCAACCAGTCGAGACCTGGGAACCGGTCGGCGGGTGATCGACATTGAGAAAGAAGGTCTGGTACTTCTGTGTGAAGCCCTGGATGCCGTCGGTGATCAGTATGGGCTCTATGCCTACTCGGGCCAAGGCCGACGGAAGGTCGAGTTTCTCACGATCAAAGATTTTGACGATCGACTCGGGGCGACGACGGCGCATCGGCTTGGTGGCTTGGCTCCTCGTCATCAGAATCGAGACGGTGCCGCTATCCGGCACGCCACGGCGAAGCTGGTGGCGCGGGAAGCCAAGAACCGCGTCCTCGTGCTGTTGAGCGACGGAAGACCATTGGATGATCAGTACAAGGATGAATACTCGTTGGAAGATACGAAGGCGGCACTCCGGGAGGCAAGACAACGGGGAGTTGAGGCCTTTTGTGTGACGATCGACCGAGAAGCGGAGACCTATCTGCGCCGCATGTATGCAGAGGCACGGTACTGCGTCATTCATAGCGTCGAAGCCCTTCCAACCAAACTGCCGCTCATATACAGGCAATTGACAGCCTAACTCCATCAAGCGTATGACCAACTCGACAGAAAAGCCGACGGTTCCCCCCTGGTTGTACAAGCTCTTCACGGGGCATCAGTATCCCTATGTCCGTCGCTTAGCCAAGTTTGGACAGGTGGTGAAGTCCGGCGAAGATCGTCCGGAGCCGACGAAGGAGATGATCGAAGCAAAGTTCTGGGACGTCTATCCTCGTTGCCGGATGAAGGTGCTGCAGGAAGTCAAAGAAGGGATGATCGTGGTCTTTCATGACTTGGCTGAGTATCCTCCGGGTGGCTTTCAGGAACTCGTCGACAATCCGGAGGAGTTTCTGGCACACACATTCGGCAAGAAGAAGATCAAGGTCAATTTCTACGATGAAGATAATTTTGTCTGCACGATCAACTTTAAAGTTGCGGGCTGGACGGAGCACGAACATTAGACCAGGACTGAGGATGAAGTGCTGAGGGCTGAGACGCCGAACTCAAATGGCTTAGCCCTCAGTCCTTGATACTTGATGTGAGGTTATGATGAAACGGTCGAAAGTGACGGTGGTCGGTGCAGGGAACGTCGGGGGGACGACGGCGCAGCGGTTGGCTGAGAAGAATCTCTACGACGTGGTCTTGGTCGATATTGCCCAAGGGGTTCCACAGGGCAAGGCGCTCGATATCTCACAGGCGGGGCCAGTCTGTGGGTACAGCACGCAGGTGGTCGGCACCAATGCCTATACGGAAACCGCGGGATCATCGATCGCCGTGATCACGTCAGGCATGCCGAGAAAGCCGGGCATGAGTCGCGACGAGTTATTGGCGACGAATGCGAAAATCGTCAAATCTGTCGTCTCGGAATTAGTCTCTCGCTCTCCGGAGATTATTCTGATCCTTGTGACCAACCCCTTGGACGCCATGGTCCATGTGGCGCGTTCCGTCAGTGGTTTGCCGAAATCGAGAATCATCGGCATGGCGGGTGTGTTGGACTCGGCGAGAATGCGGACCTTCATTGCTGCTGAGCTCAACGTACCGGCCACGGAGGTGCAGGCCATGGTGTTGGGCGGACACGGCGATACGATGGTGCCGCTGCCGCGCTATACAACCGTGAGGGGCAGGCCGGTGTCGGAACTGATGTCGAAAGAGAAACTCGACGCCATCGTCAAACGAACACGGGATGGTGGAGCTGAAATCGTCGGCCTCTTGAAAACGGGCAGTGCCTTCTATGCTCCATCTGCTTCGGCGGTGGCGATGGTTGAGTCGATACATAAAGACGAGAAGCAGGTGATGCCCTGCGCGGTCTTGTGTGATGGGGAGTACGGACTGAAGGACGTCGTCGTCGGCGTGCCAGTGAAGATCGGCCGGGGCGGGGCCGAGCAGATTCTGGAGTATGAACTGACGAGTGATGAGCGGGCGGCGTTGGAAACGTCGGCCAACGCGGTGCGGGAACTCTGTCGCACCGTGGATCGGCTGATGGCCTAAGGAACTTCCCTCAGCATCATCTCATGTGTCTCTGGGCGGCCGGCGTTGTGCCGACGACGGTCATTCGTGCGCTTGACATTCGAAGAAACACTGCAGTACAGACAATAGGTTAGACAGTTAACCGTTCAGAGGAGAGAGCAATGAAATTTCTTGAAAGTCCGATGCAGACGATGGGGGTGGGGTTTGTGCTCACCATCGTGTTGGTAGGGATATATTTGGGTTTAACCGGCATTAGTGCGGGTGAAGGCGACTGGGGCCAGATGATCCTTCGCTGGGTGCACTTCCTGGCTGGGATCACTTGGATCGGGCTCTTGTATTTCTTCAACTTGATCAATGCCTCGTTCTTGAAAAGCCTAGATGGGCCGACCAAGAATGTGGTGATCCCGAAGCTGATGCCGGCTGCCCTCAATTGGTTCCGGCATGGAGCCACTGTCACCGTGGTGGCAGGGGTGTTGCTGTATGGTCACATGTACCACAAGGGTGGAACAGGTGCAGTGGCCCTGGCAATCGGTGGGTTGCTCGGCATCATCATGATGGGCAATGTCCACGGCATTATCTGGCCAAACCAGAAAAAGATCATTGCCGCCGTCACCGCGGCCGCGCAGGGGACTCCCGCACCACCTGAGATGGCGCAATGGGGACGGACCGCCTTGCTGGCCTCTCGCGTGAATTTCATGCTCTCGATTCCCATGCTGTTTTTCATGGGAGCCGGCAGCCATTTCCGATAGGCTTTCAATTCCGTTCGCCGGTGGGCTTAGCCCACCGGCGAGGTTTTCCATCACTAGCTTTCCTGCTGACCTCGTCTGTCCCTCTATGCCCAGTCTTTGAATAGGTCTCTTAGTCCTAACTGATTGAGATTCAGGCCCATTTCGGTTCGTCGCCTTGACGGATGAAGATGTGGAGCCGTATAGTACAGTCTCAACCTTCAAGAGTCACTGAAGTATATAGTTATGCCTACGGCCGTAGAACCACGCCTTGTTCAACAGATGGAAGGAGCCCCTTGGGAAATTGAGGGGTACCTCAAAGTCGGTGGCTATGAGGCCTGGAAGCGCTGTGTCAAAGAGTTGAAGGCCTCTCAAGTCATTGACGAGCTCAAAAAAGCCGGTCTGCGGGGGCGAGGCGGTGCAGGATTTCCGACGGGAATCAAATGGGACAAGGTGCTCAATCACCGGGTGAAAGAACGCTATTTCGTCTGCAACGCCGGCGAACACGAACCAGGAACGTTTAAAGACCGCCATTTATTGAAAACTTTACCGCACCAATTGATCGAGGGCTGTTTGATTGCGTCGTTTACAGTGCAGGCGAAGGCTTCTTTTATCTATGTAAATCATGAGTACCATGACGAGCGGCAGAATCTGAAGAAAGCCTTGGCTCAAGCAAAAGAACAGGGACTGCTCGGCAAGAATGTGTTTGGGAGCGGCTTCGACATAGAATTAGAAGTGTTTGAAGGCCATGGAAGCTACGTCGCCGGCGAAGAGACGGCTATGCTCGAGTCGATGCAGGGTCGTCCGGCAATGCCGCGACAGAAGCCCCCATTCTATCCGACCGATTTCGGCCTCTATGGCAAGCCGACTCTGGTCAATAACGTGGAGACGCTCTGCAACATTCCTCGTATTCTCCATAAGGGTGCCTCGTGGTTTACGCAGGTCGGGACGGAGAAATGTCCAGGGACCATGATGTTCTCGCTGAGTGGATCGATCAATCGACCCGGTGTGTACGAGATGCCGATGGGCGTGACGATTCGAGATCTGATTGAACAATGCGGCGGTGGAGTGCCAAACGGCCGCAAGATCAAGGCCGTATTTCCAGGCGGCCCGGCGTTTTCCATGGTGACAGCGGATCAGCTCGATCTGCCCATGGATTTCGATTCGTTGAAAAAGGCTGGCACGGGGTTAGGATCGGCGGGTGTCATTGTTGTCGATGATGCAACCTGCATGGTGGCTAAGACGCTGCACTTTTCAAATTTTTTCAAGAACGAGAGTTGTGGCCAATGTCCTCCCTGTCGGATGGGAACCATAAACTTAGCCGCGCTGATGACGAAAATTGAAGCGGGAGAGGGTACGCAAAAGGATCTCGATAGTATGTTGCAGCTCTGTGGCTTTGTGAAAGGGACTGGGTATTGCACGCTCGTGACCGGAGCCTCCGTTTTGGTGCAAAGTAGTTTGAAGCTGTTCCGTCACGAGTATGAAGAGCATATTCGGTTGCAACGGTGTCCCTATCAAGAAGCACCAGCCGGGATTGCTGTGCATTCCTAGGAGGGGTCATGCCGCGGGTGACGTTTCTTCATTCAGACGGACGAAGCGGAGATGTAGAAGAGAACGTTTCACTTCTCCAGGCCGCGAAAGAAGTGGGATTTCGATTGAGCTACGACTGTGGAGGAAATGCCTCCTGCACAACCTGCCGAGTGGAGGTCCAGATGGGGCAGGAGCATCTCTCGGAGATCGATTTCGACGAGCAAGACCTGCTGGATCGGGAAGCGTTAACGCAGCCATGGCATCGCCTGGCGTGCCAAGCACGGGTCTTGGGGGATGTTGTGGTGCGTGTGCCGGAAGCCAAATGGGAGAATCCAAAAATAGCCACGTCCGAAGCATGGGGTTGATATTCGAGCAAGAGGTGTTAGACTATCACACTAGTTCACGGTGGTGAGCTAGATCGATCTATAGAGGAGGAAGCCGATGGTTACGATTACACAGGTTGCGGAACAGAAGATACGGGAGCTGATGGCTGAAGAGAAGGACGTCATTGGACTGCGGGTGTATGTCCGTGGTGGTGGGTGCAATGGATACCAGTACGGCATGGCCTTCGAGTCCAAAATGGGCGAGGATGACACCGTCATCGAGATGGGTGATGTGAAGGTCATTATGGATTCTCAGAGCGCGCCGTTGCTTCAAGGTTCGGAAGTGGACTATGTAGACAGCGTGCAGGGTTCTGGCTTTTCGATCAAGAATCCCCAGGCCAAAACGACGTGCGGCTGCGGCAGCTCGTTTAGCGCATAAACGTTCTCGTTAGAATGCCGAGCAATGGACCTTTCAGCAAGGACCGCTCGTACCCCGAGCGGTCCTTGCTATTTATGCCGTTCACCAGAGATACATGCTGGAATGTCGCAGGTACAGGTAACGAGGCGCTATCGATTTTGCGCCGCCCACAGGCTTCACACTGATCAGCTCTCGCATGAGGAGAATTGGGCTGCGTTCGGAAAGTGCAATAATCCGAATGGTCATGGGCACAATTACGTCGTGCTGGTTACGATCAAAACCGGAGGAGCACAAGAGACGTGGGACCTAAACGACCTTGACCAGCTGGTTAACGAGAGGATTATTGATCGGTTCGATCATCGCGACCTCAATAGCGACCCGGCGCTGGCAGGGCTCACGACCACCGGGGAGAATATCGTCAAATTGATCTGGGACATTTTGGCGCCCCAATTGCCTGCGGGGTGTCTGCATAAAGTAGGTGTCATCGAGACGAGAGACAACTACTTCGAGTATGCGGGCGTCGCCTGAAACGACGAGGGAACGGAGTGAGGAAACACCGGAAGAGAGAGACGAGACGAGAACCAGTTGAGGATACCAGCGGGAGCGGAAAGCCGGTAGACTTACCGGTACTCCAGTCGCTGGTCACCGAAATGCTTCTCGCCCTGGGGGAAAGACCGGGACGCAACGGTTTGCTGAAAACGCCCGAACGCGTGGCCAAAGCACTGGCGTTTATGACACAGGGCTATCAGCGGGACATCGACCATCTGTTGAACGGTGCGCTATTTCCGATCGAATACGACGAGATGGTCATCGTCAAGGACATCGATTTCTTCAGCATGTGCGAGCATCACTTATTGCCATTTTTTGGGAGGGTCCATGTCGGGTACCTGCCCAATAAGAAAGTCGTGGGTTTGAGCAAGATTCCACGGATCGTCGATACCTTCGCGAGGCGTCTGCAAGTTCAAGAACGGCTGACCGTGCAGATCGCCGAAACCATCAGCACCAAGCTAAACGCTCATGGGGTCGGAGTCGTTGTCGAAGCACGGCACCTCTGCATGATGATGCGCGGGGTGGAAAAACAGAACACGCTCGCCGTCACCAGCTCCATGTTAGGAGTATTTCGCAGTCAAGCACAGACTCGCGTGGAATTTCTGAAATTGATTCGCCGCGGCAGTGTCGGCGATCCGGACTGATCTCAGGATACAGGGCGGATTCAAGTGGTCGTTGCAACATATTCGTTGTTGGCCTATCGGAGCAAGTGGTCAAACACCTCTGCAGGCGTTTTCCAATTCAGCGTTT
>LNFM01001839.1_pt1 | contig 46447 bp, 43 predicted proteins | sample 596031 | NCBI WGS metagenome assembly LNFM01 (sample SAMN04254537, study PRJNA301005) | activated carbon metagenome | isolation source: dual media filters at the Ann Arbor, Michigan drinking water treatment plant | place: USA: Ann Arbor
AACTCGTCGTCGCGCGCGATCTGCACCCGACGCGCCAGCCGGCCTTCGCCAATCGCCTTGATGCCGTCGAGCAGGTCCGAGATCGGACGCAGCAGCGATCGCCCGAAGGCGATGCCGATGGCGATGTTGGCCAGGAGCGCCAGCGTGACGAACAGGAGCAACTGCCGCTCGAGTCGTCGCGCCGGTGCGAATGCATCCGCGGTCGGCTGCTCGACGATGACGCGCCAGCCGATGGCGGGGATCGGGGCCGTGGCGACCGCGAGGACCTCGACGCCGTCGGCCCGCGTGTACTCGGCGTCGGTCACCGTCGTGGTCGTAGCCAGCGGGTGACCGTCGATCCGTCCGCCACGGGCAATCCGCGACTTTCCCTTGTGCCGGCCGTCGGCGATGATGCGGCCCATGTCGTCGACGAGGAAGGCGCGGCCACTCATGCCGACCTCCATCCGATCGACGAGACGCCACAAGGCTTCGAGCTGCAGCTCGGCGACGAGGTAGGGCGCCATGGGCTGGTCGAGACGCAGCGTCATGCTGGCGCGTGGCAACTGATCCTCGTCGAGGTCGACCTGCACCACCGCCTGATTCGAGGTCGGGCGCCGCACGAGCGGCGCCGGCGCAGCGGCCGTCAGCTCGCTCGTCGCCACGGGGCGACCGTCACCGTCGAACAGCGTCAGTGACGTGATTTCTCCCGTGAGGGTGACGTGATTCAGCAGCACCCTGGCCTGCTGCGCCCGGGTCAGACCGGTGCCGATGAGATCCGACACGGCCGAGCGCACCAGCTGCTCGCTCGACATCATGTAGAGACCGATGGCCTCGGCGGCCCTGGTCGCGATCGCCGCGTGACTGTCCCGCACCGACGCCCGCGTCGTCTCGCGCAGCGACCAGCCAGCGACGATGCCGAAGATCAGGAGCGGGACGAGCGCGGCGGTGGTGACGAGCAGGGCCATGCGGCGGGTGATCGGAATCACGGCGCGCGATCCCTGAGGCGCCACCGGCTCAGCGTCCCCAGCACGTCGCCCGTCGAGTCGGCGGGCACCTCGACGCGCCTGCCGACGGCGCGCGCGGTCTCCTCCCAGAAGAGCGACACGCCGGGAGGGTCCTCGATCAGCACGCGGTGCAGGTCGTGGATCGCGCGGCTCAGCATCTCGTCCGTCGTCGCAGCGCGAACGCGCTCGGCGGCGGCCGCGGCGGCCGTGTAGCCATGGTCGGTGAGGCGCGGGTGGTCGTGGGTGCCGAGGTCCACGTACGGGCGGCCCATGCCGAAGCCGCCGGCGACGGGAGAGACATAGGCGTCGAACTGCCCGCGCTGCAGCCGCGCGACCAGATCGGGAAGGGCGACGGCCTCGAGATCCAGCGTGATGCCGATGTCGGCATAGGCCTGCTGCAACCGACCGGCCACGCGCAGCGACAGCGGCGCGTCCAGCACGAGGCACGCCACCCGGAAGCGTGCCTCGACGGCGCCGTCCGGCGTCGTGCGGCGCCGCAGCCCGCCCTCGTCTAGCAGCTGTCCTGCACGCACCTTGTCTACCCGCAGCAGGGCCGCATCCCCGCCGTGCGGGCGCGACCAGTGCTGGTGCCAGAGCATGTCGGCCGCCGGCACGCCGACGCCTCCGGCGACCTGGCTGATCAGGGCCTCCCGATCGATCGCGGCATTCATGGCCAGCCGCACGTCGCGGCGTCGCAGGATCGGGTGGCGATGATTGAGGCCGAGCGTCATGACGTACGGCTTCAGGTGTGGGAAGAGGTGGACTTCCCCTTCGGCCCTCAGGAGGGCTCGTGTCTCGGTCGGCGCCTCGTAGAGCACGTCCACCTCGTCACGAAGGAGCGCCGCCACGGCGGCACGCGGCGTCTCGAAGCGCCGGATCTTGATCGTGCGGATGGCGGGCGCGTCCTCACCGGACGCGACCACCGCGTGCAGGTCCGGTTCGTCCGCCGTGGTGTCTGCCGTGGTGTCCGCGTCCGTCTCCGCGTCCGTCTCCGTCTCCGTTTCCATGAAGGGACCGGCCGGCAGCGCTTCCACCAGCGACAGTGTCTCGAGGAGCAGACTCGACGGCTCACTCAGTCGGATGCGGACCTCGTGTGGGCTGGTGGCATCTACAGCCGTGACGTGCCAGAGCCCCGGCCCGCGCATGGGATCGCGCAACGCGTTGCGCACCCGGGCGACGACATCCTCGGCGGTGGCCAGCGTGCCGTCGTGGGTACGCACGCCGGCGCGGACGGTCAGCGTCCAGGTGCGATGGTCGGGCGAGGCCACCCATCGCTCGACGAGCGCCGGTTGCACCTGGCCCACCTGATCGACACGCACCAGTCGTGTCTGCGTGAGGCTGTAGAGCAGCGGCTCGATCGGCGCGCTGTTGCTCGGGATGGCGACGGTGATGCTCGCGTCGCGTGTCGTCGGCAGCGGTGGCGGCGGGTCGCGACGGCACGCGCTCATCACGCCCATCGCTGCCAGGAGGCAGACGAGCGGCACCGGCACGGCTGGCGGCCGTGCGTCGCGAGGACGGGGAGGGCGAGCGGCGAGCGCGTTCACGCAGCGTCCGGCGGTCCCTGCTGTCGAAGGGCAACCGCCGACGTGCTTGTATCACGAACGAGTGGGCAGCAGCGCGACTCTCGCGCCGCTGCGCTCGTGCGTCGTGCGGCCGGCTACTTCGGGTCCGGCGTGTCGTACGGGTAGTCGATGAGCAGCGGGCAGAATGGGGGACGGTCCTTGCTGGCGCCTCGCGCGACGATACGGATGGTCATGACGACTCCTCTGGGAAAGGTCGGGCCAGTGGCCCGACGGGGTCAGGCTGGAACGGTGGCCGCGGCGGCCGCGATGTCGTCCAGGGCCGCCAGCATCCCCGGACGATGACAGCTGGGCGCGGCGAGATCGCCCTGCTCGTTGTGCGCGGCGACGGAACAGCCGCCGCCGCAGACCGGCACCAGTGCGCAATCGCCGCACGCGCGCCAGGGCGCGTGCGTCTCGAAGCGATCACGCACGGCGTGATGCGCGACGTCGCGCGCCGGGTCCACGTGGCCGACCCGCGTGGTCGCCTCGCCGGTGAAGCCGGGGCACGGGTACAGCGACCCCTCCGGCCCAACGGTGTAGGAGTGGCGCCGATGCAGTTCGCACGGGCCCATGTGGAGGCCGTCGAGTGTCTCGAAGCCACTGGCCCGGGTCTCCGCCCTGAGCCAGGCCATGCGTGTGTCGACCAGCCCGCAGGTGTCGCAGGGCGTCCTGCCCCCACCATTCCCGGCGGCGGTCATGCACGTACCGCCGAGCGCCGCCTCCGGCGCCTGCGCGGGCGTCAGCGGAATCATCCGCCGGCCATCCGCCAGCGTGCGCACGGGGGCGGACACGGGTCTCCCCGTATTCGGCCCGCGGATGATCGGCTTGAACGCGATCTTCGAGATGCGGTCGGCGAACGGCTCCTGACGAAGCAGGGCCAGCAGCGCGGGATAGCTGGCGGCGCTCTCGACGTCGAAGTTGCCCCCGATGCTCAGGCGCACCTTCGGCGCCACCGCGCGCATGTTCGCCAGGATGCGATCGAAGGTCCCCTGGCCACCCCGCAGCGGGCGCAGCCGGTCGTGGGTGACCTTGTCGCCATCCAGCGTGATCTTCACGCCCGTGAGGCCCCAGGGCAGCAGGCGGTCGACGACCTCTTCGGTCAGCAGCAGGCCGTTGGTGATGATGCTGATGTTCATCGCCACGCCGCGGGCCCGGCAGGCGGTCCACATCCGCTCGGCCAGCAGGTAGACCACCGGCAGGTTCAGCAGCGGCTCGCCACCGAAGAACGTCAGCGTGAAGCGCGGCGAGCCGAGGGCGTCGAGCCGATGCTCCATCCAGTCGCCGACGCGGGCCGCGTGCTCGAGGGACATCCGCGCCCCTGCCGAGTCGTGCGACGCGTGGTCGCCCTGGATGCAGTAGTCACAGGCGAAGTTGCATTGCAGCGTGGTGAGCAGGGTCACCCGCAGGTGGCTCGCGTCTTCGCGGAGATCCCGGAAGAACGCCTCGAGCGCGTGGTCCTCGGCCTCGCGGCTTTCGACGAGGAAGCCGAGCTCGGCCAGCTGCGTCACCGCCTCGCGCGACCGCGGATCGAGGTGGACGTCCTCGTCGGCCTCGACGCGTGCCATGAGGCCGATCACGTCGGACGACACGACGATCTGGGTGTCGGTCAGCGAGTTGAAGAGGAAGGTGTCGTCGGTGTCGGGCAAGGGCACCGACACGGTGAAGCGGGAGGCTCGCATACCCTGGCTGGGAGTGCCAGAACGGTGCCGCCGCTGCCATCCATGGGTAGGATCCCCGCAAGTAGCTCATCCAATGGCACTTGGGGCGCGCATGAGGTGGCGGAGCCTCCGCTCGCGTTTGCGGAACCTACAAAGTGTTGGGGCGTCCGTGTCGGCAGATTTGGCCGACGTGTCGGTGGGGCGACCTTGCTCAGGCGTCCCGCAGTCGCCGGGTGACGTCGTTCAGGCCGAGGCGACTCATGCGGTGCTTGAGGGTGCTGAGCGGCAGGCGCAGCTGGCGTGCCGTGCCGGCGATGTTCCACTCGCCCTTTTCGAGGGCCTTGAGCAGGTAGCTGCGTTCGAAGGCCGCCACGGCCTGATCGAGCACGCTCTCGGCCGGGTCGGCCTCGCGGGCCTCGAGGGCCGCCAGCTGCACTTCGAGCGGCAGGTCGGCCTCCGTGATCTCGGACTTGTCGCACACCGCGACCATCCGCTCGGCCAGGTTCTGCAGCTCGCGGATGTTGCCCGGCCAGGTGTACCCCCGGAGCACGGCGAAGGCCGACGGCTCGATGCCGCGCACGACCTTGCGGAACCGCAGCGCATAGCGCCGGATGAAGACCTCCAGCAGCTGGTCGAGGTCCTCCATGCGGTCGCGCAGGGGCGGCAACCGGACGGGAATCACGTTGATGCGGTAGAAGAGGTCCTCGCGGAAGCGGCCATGGCGGACCGCCTCGGAGAGGTCGGCATTGGTCGCCACCACGAGCCGGAAGTCGACGCGGATGGGGTGTCGGCCCCCGACGCGCTCGATCTCGTTCTCCTGGATGGCGCGCAGCAGCTTGGCCTGCAGGTCCAGGCGCAGGTCGCCGATCTCGTCCAGGAACAGCGTGCCGCCGTTGGCCAGCTCGAACTTGCCGAGCTGCTGGCGGACGGCCCCCGTGAACGCGCCCCGCTCGTGCCCGAAGAGCGTGCTCTCCACCAGTTCGCTCGGGACCGCGGCGAGGTTGACCGCGATGAACGGGCCGCGCCGCCGGTCCGATTCGGCGTGGACGCGGCGGGCCAGCATCTCCTTGCCGGTGCCGCTCTCCCCGGTGATGAGGACCGTCGTGTCCAGCCGCGCCACCTTCTGCACCAGACTCACCACCGCGCGCATCGCCGCGCTGGTGCCGGTGACGAACTCCTCGTCCTGGGCCTCCACCTGGGCCGTCAGCGACTCGACACGATTGCGCAGGTCCTGCCGTTCGCTCGCGTTGCGCACCAGGGCGCGCAGCGCGTCGTAGTCGAACTCCTTGGTGATGTAGTGGTAGGCGCCGAGTTTCATCGCCTGGACGGCGGTCTCGACGTCGGTGATGGCCGAAATCATGATGACCTCGACCTCGTCGCGCTGCTCGCGCACCTGGCGCAGCATCTCGAGGCCGCCGATGCCGGGCAGCCGCACGTCGAGCAGCATCAGGTCGACCCGCGACTGGCGCAGCCGCGACAGCCCGTCCTCGGCCGACGACACCGACATCACGCGATAGTCGCGCTTCAGGATCGCCGTCAGCGTGTCGCGCATCCCCTCATCGTCATCGACGATCAGGATGGTCTTGAGGGCAGGAGCCATCGGTTCCGTGCATCTTAGCGAATCGGGCGCTCCGGACGAGTCGGATGGGACGAAGAGGCGCCGGCCGGGCGTTTGTCGGGCTGTTGGCGCTCCCGATCCATAATTGTGAGTTGTCGACGTCCGGCGCCCACAGCCTCGTGGTCCCGGGGGCCGTCTTTCGCGTGCAGAGGAGCAGGGGTTGGCAAGCGCATTCGATGTCGTGGTGATCGGCGCCGGGACCGGCGGCTACGTGGCGGCGATTCGCGCCGCGCAGCTCGGCCTGACGACCGCCGTCGTGGAGCGTGACAGCGTGCTCGGCGGCACGTGCCTGAACTGGGGCTGCATCCCGACCAAGGCGCTGCTCGAGCATGCCCATGCCTTCAAGGTCGCCAAGGCGGCCAGGGACTGGGGCATCACCCTCGGCGAGGCCGCCGTCGGCCTCGACATGAACGTCGTCCAGGACCGCAAGGACAAGATCGTCAAGGGTCTGACCGGCGGCATCGGGATGCTCTTCAAGAAGAACAAGATCGAGTGGATCAAGGGCTCGGCCCGCCTGCTCGGCAAGGGCGCCATCGAGGTCACCGACGCCGCGGGGGCGACCAGCCAGATCACCGCCGGCAAGGAGATCATCGTGGCGACCGGATCGTCGCCGCGCAGCGTCCCCGGGATCGCGTTCGACTACACCCGCATCATCACCAGCACCGAGGCCATGAACCTGCGCCAGGTGCCCAGGTCGATCATCGTCATGGGCAGCGGCGCCGTGGGCGTCGAGTTCGCGTCGATCTTCAACAGCTTCGGCACCACCGACGTGACGATCATCGAGCTGCTGCCGCGCATCGTGCCCAACGAGGATGCGGCCGTCTCCGAGGTGCTCGAGAAGAGCTTCCGGAAGAAGAAGATTCGCGTGCTCACCGGCACGAAGGTGACCGGGGCGACCAACACGGGCGACGGCGTCGAGGTCACGGCGCAGCTGCCCGACGGCAAGACCGAGACGATCTCGGCCGAGTATCTGCTGGTGGCCACCGGGCGCGGGCCCGTCACCAACGGCCTCGGCGCCGAGGACCTCGGCCTCGAGATGGAACGCGGCTACATCAAGGTGGACCCGCTGATGCGCACGAGCGTGGCGGGCATCTCGGCCGTCGGCGACGTCATCACGCTGGGCACCGGCGCCCACAAGCAGCTCGCGCACCTGTCGTCGGCCGAGGGCATCCTGGCCGCCGAGCGCATCGCCGGCCACGACGTGCGGCCGATCAACTACGACCACGTTCCCGGCTGCACGTACTGCGACCCGGAGATTGGCAGCGTCGGCCTGACCGAGGCGCAGGCGAAGGAACGGGGCTACGACGTTCGCGTCGGGTCGTTCCCCTTCGGCGTCCTCGGCCGCGCCAAGATCGCCAACGAGACCGAAGGGTTCGTCAAGATCGTCGCCGAGAAGCAGTACGACGAGATTCTCGGCGTGCACATGATCGGCCCGCGGGCCACCGAACTGGTCGCCCAGGCCACGCTGGCCCTGCGCCTCGAGTGCACGGTCGAAGAACTCATCCGCACCATCCAGGCGCACCCGACGATGTCGGAGGCGGTGGGTGAGGCGGCACACGCGACACACGGCGCGCCGATTCACATGTGAGTCGGGTTTGAGGCTCTGGGCTCTGGGCTCAGAACAGCAGGCTCAGGGCCCAAGGCTTGAGCCTTGCCCTGAGCCTTGAGCCTAAAGCCTTGTTGTTGAGCCTTCAGCCCTGAGCCCCGAGCCTTCTCTATGCCGACGAACGTGGTGATGCCCCAGATGGGCGAATCGGTGGCCGAAGGCACCGTCGTGCGCTGGATCAAGAAGGTCGGCGATGCGGTCGACCGCGACGAACCGCTCTTCGAGATCTCCACCGACAAGGTGGATGCCGAGATTCCCTCGCCCGCCGCTGGCGTGCTGCTCGAGATCCGGGCGCATGAAGGCGAGACCGTGCCCATCGACACGGTCGTCGCGGTGCTCGGCGACGCCGGGCAGCAGCCGCAGACGGCCGCACCCGCCGCCGCGACCCCGCAGCCCGATGGCACGGCGTTCACCCCGGCCACGACCGACCCGGGCTCCGAGACCAGGGGGGCCGATGTCGCCGGTCAGCCCGCGGCTGGGCCGGCGACTGAGCCGGCCGCCGAGGTGGCCGTGGAGGCCTCTGTCGAGAACGCGACCGCCGACCGTCGGCGCCAGAAGTCCTCGCCGCTGGTCAGGCGGATCGCCGCCGAGCACCAGGTCAACATCGCGCAGCTCGAGGGCTCCGGTATCAGCGGTCGCGTGACCAAGCACGACATCCTCACGTACATCGACGGTCGGTCACAGGCGCCCTCCGCCCCGGCGTCAGGCCATCAGGGGCTCCACATCCCGGCCTTCCAGCCGGGCGAGGCCGTGCAGGTCCAGCCGATGTCGGTGATGCGCCGCAAGATCGCCGAGCACATGCTGTACAGCCGCCGCACGTCGGCGCACGTGCACTCGGTGTTCGAGGTCGACTTCACGCGGGTGGCGGCGGTCCGCCAGGCGCACAAGGCCGAGTTCGAGAGCGCCGGCGTGAAGCTGACGTATCTGGCCTTCATCGCCAAGGCGATTGCCGACGCCCTGCGGGCGATGCCGATCCTGAATGCGGCGATCGACGGCGACTCGGTCGTCTACAAGAAGGACATCAATCTCGGCTTCGCGGTGGCGCTGGACTGGGGGCTGATCGTGCCGGTGCTGCACGAGGCCGACGGCAAGAGCCTGCTCGGCATCGCCCGGGGCATCGCCGACGTCGCGGCGCGGGCGCGCGCCAAGCAGCTCAAGCCCGAGGACGTGCAGGGCGGCACCTTCACGATCACCAACCCGGGGTCGTTCGGCACGCTCTTCGGCATGCCGATCATCAATCAGCCGCAGGTGGCGATCCTCGCGGTCGGCACGATCGAGAAACGTGTCGTCGTCATCGACGACATGATCGCCGTGCGTCAGCGGGGCTATCTCACCCTCGGCTACGACCATCGCCTCGTGGACGGCGCCGTGGCCGACGAGTTCATGAGCAAGGTGAAGGCCACGATCGAGTCCTGGGCCTGATGCCCCCGCTCGTCGTCCAGCGCGCGGGACTCGTGCCCTACGAGACCGCGCTGGCCTTGCAGGCCGATCTGGTGGCCGCGCGCAAGGCCGATACCATCAGCGACACGCTCGTCCTGCTTCAGCACCCGCCGGTCATCACGCTCGGCGTCAAGGTCCGCCAGTCGCGCGACCACGTGCTCGCCACCGATGCCGAGCTGCACGCACGGGGCATCGCGCTGTTCGAGGCCGGGCGCGGCGGCGACGTCACCTATCACGGCCCCGGCCAACTGGTCGGCTACCCGATTCTCGACCTGAAGCCCGATCGCCTCGACGCGCACCGGTACGTGCGCGATCTCGAAGAGGTGCTCATCGGCGTGTGCGGCGACTTCGGCCTCGACGCCGGGCGCAAGAGTGGACTGACCGGCGTCTGGGTCGGCGACGAGAAGGTCGCCGCGATCGGCGTCCGGTTGTCGCGGTGGGTGACCAGCCACGGCTTCGCGCTCAACGTGCACACCGACCTCGCCCATTTCGACCTGATCGTCCCGTGTGGCATCCGGGACCACGGCGTCACCTCGCTCGAGCGCCTCCTGGGCGTGGCGCCCCCCATGGATGGGGTCGAAGCACGGGTGGTCCACCATCTGTGCCGGGTGTTCGATCGCACTGTCAATGGATGAGCTTCATCCAGCGTTTTGGCAGACCGAACAGCCTTTCAGGCTAGACCTTGGAACTAGTGGACCTGGACCAAGGTAGAGCCTACGCTCTGCATGGAGCGTAACCATGAACCTATACGTCGGGAATATTCATCACCCCTCCGGTGTTCTACTGGACGGAGGCGAGATGAAGCGAGATAGCAATGCAGAGCGCGCACTGATCGAGCAGTTGCAGGCCGGAGTCCCGGGAGCAGTCGAGACCCTGGCAAGCGCGTACGGCAGCAAGGTCTACCAGCTGGCGTTCCGGTACATGAAGAACCGTGAAGACGCCGAGGAAGTGACCCAGGACGTCCTGATGAAGGTCGTCAAGAAGGTCGACGCGTTCCGTGGCGACGCGGCCCTCTCCAGCTGGATCTATCGCATCACCTTCAACACGGCGATGTCGCGCCTGCGCAACGGCAAGTTCACGCGCCCGGCGGAAGTCTCCGAGCACGAGATGCAGGGGCAGGATCAGGAAGACGGCATCCGCCGGCTCCGCGAGGCTGCCGACTGGTCGAGCCTGGCCGACGAAGCCTTCCTCCGCACGCAGTTGCGCGGACGCCTGGCCGAAGCGATGAAGGACCTGCCGGAGATCTATCGCACCCCGATCATCCTGCGCGACATCCACGGGTTGTCCACCGAGGAAGCCAGCCAGGCCCTGAACGTGAAGAGCCAGACCCTGAAGTCGCGCCTGCACCGCGGTCGACTGATCCTGCGCGAGCGCCTCGCCGACTTCAGCACCGGTCTGTCGCTGCACTCGGTCGCCTGAGTTCTCGCGACGGCTTCATCCAGTACCTTTTTCTCTCCCGCTCCAGCCCGGTTCCGCCTTCGTCGCCCCCCGGCGAAGGACCCACGGAACCGGGTGTCGTGCCTTCAGGCATCTTCGCGGGGGGATTCCTCCACCTCGGCGATGCATTCGTTGACGCCGAGCCCCTCGACCGACACGACTTCGAAGCGCACGTGGTCGTAGACCACCACGTCGCCCACGTGTGGCGGGCGGCCCAGCCGCTCCAGAATCAGTCCGCTGACGCTGTCCACCTCGTCGTGCTCGAGGACCACGCCCAGCGCCTCACCGGCTTCCTCGACCCGTGAGGTGCCGCTGACGTGCAGCACGCCGCGGGCATCCCGGTAGATGCTGGTCCGCTCGGCCGCGCCCTCGGCGACCTCGCCAATCACCTCGTCGAACAGGTCCTCGTGCGTCAGCACACCGGCCGTGCCGCCGTGTTCGTCGATCACGACAGCCATCTGGGCCCGCGCGTCACGCAGGGTCTCGAGCACCACGTCGAGCGTCGCCGTGTCGGGCACGGTGGGGATCGGCCGGACGATGGTCGGCGACAGCGGCTGCCCGCTCGACTTCAGCAGCAGCAGATCCTTGACGTTGACCATGCCCGTCAGCTGGTCGATGTCGCCGTCGTACACCGGGTAGCGCGTGTACGGCTGCCGGCGGACGGTCGCGGTCACCGTGTCGGCATCGGCGCCCAGCGGCAGCGCTGCCAGGCGCACCCGCGGCGTCATCACCTCGCGCGCCGTCAGGTCACCGAACTCGAAGAGCTCGCGCAGCAGCTTGCCCGACTCCTCGCGCAGCATGCCGCCGGCCTCGCTCTCCGAGACGATCAGCGCCAGCTCCTCCGGCGAGTAGAGGTGCTCGTGCGCCCGCTGCTGTCGCGTGATGCCGATCAGCCGCAGCAGCGTGTTGCCGAGGAAGTTGAGCACGATCACCAGCGGCAGGCAGATGGCCTGAATCACCAGCATCACCGGCGTGATCAGCAGCACGGTGCGCTCGGCCCGCTGCAGGGCAATCGACTTGGGCACCATCTCGCCGAAGACGATGTGCACGTAGGTGAGCATCGCGACGGCGAGGATGCTCGCCAGCGTGTGGGCGGCGACGTACCGCGCCGCGCCAAGACCCTCGAGCCAGTGCACCAGTCGCTCGGCCACCTGGTGCTCGCCGTACATGCCGAGCCCGAGACTGGCCAGCGTGATGCCGAGCTGCGCCGTGGCGATGAAGCGGTCCTGTCGCTGCGGCTCCTCGAGAATCGCGCGGACCTTCTGCGCGACCCGGTTGCCCGCCGCCGCCCGCTTCTCGATCGCCACGCGCGGCGTGCCGACGATGGCGAACTCCGCGGCGACGAACAGGCCGTTCAGCACGACCAGCACGGTGACGATGACGATGAGCGTCGTCATGTGCGTGGACTCGTGGCGCGCGGGGCCTTCATCCGCAGCGAGGACTGGGTGAACTCGTCGGGCGTCGGGCCGAGCAGCGACGACAGGATGTCGTCGAGCGTGACCATGCCGACGACCTGCTGGCGATCGTCCACCACGATGGCCTGATGCGTCCGCCGTCGCCGCAGTTCGTCGACGAGGCGGTCACCGGTGATGGTCTGATCGACGATCACGGCCGGCTGCAGCAACTCGCGCAGCGACCGCACCGGACGCCCTTCGACGTGACGCACCAGCAGGCGCTTGGTGTTGACGAAGCCGATCACCTGGTCGAGCGTGTCGCGGTAGACCGGGACATGGGCCTGCGCCGAGTCGAGGGCCAGGGCGAGCACCTGGTCGACCGGCATCGTGATGTCGATCGCGTGCAGGCGGTCGCGCGTCGTCATCATCTGCTGGGCGGTGCGCAGGCTGAAGCGCAAGGCTCGCTGGAGGCGGCGCAGCTCGTGGGGTTCGAGCAGGCCGCCATCGTGGCTCTCGGCGATGAGCAGCTCGATTTCCTCGGGTGAGTGGACATGGCGATGGGCGCCGTGGCCGCTACCGAGCAGTTTGAGCAGGATGTTGCCCGACCCGTTCAGGAACCAGATGAACGGCCCGAGGATCCACAGCGACCAGCGCATCGGCCAGTACGTGTACAGCGCCACTTCCGTGGGGTACTGCAGCGCCAGCGACTTGGGGGCCAGTTCGCCGCTGACCATCTGGCCGACGGTCAGCACGACGAGAATCGCGACGGCGGCGGTGGACGCTGCGGCGATGCCGTCGAGGCCGAACGACCGCTGCAGCAGCCCGGAGACGGGCGCGCCGAACGCCACCTGGCCGTAGGCGCCCAGCACGAGGCTCGAGATCGTGATGCCGACCTGGCAGGCCGCGATGTAGCCGTCGAGTCGTGTCGGGGATTCGAGGATCGGCAGCAATCGAGCGGCGACGCTCGAACCGTCCTCGGCCAGCTGGCGGACGCGGCCCCGCCGGACGGAAACGGCGGCGAACTCTGCCGCGACGTAGAGGGCGTTGAGGGCGACGAGCGTCGCGACGACGAGGAGGGTGGTCAGCACGTCAGCGTCCCACGGCCGCCCCCGCCACGCCGGCAGCCAGCGGGGCGCTGCCGCGAACGCGCCCGCCGGGGCTGAACCGCAGCGCGTGCACACCCGGCGCCGCCGCGCCACCGTCGGTCACCCACCAGCAGGGAAAGACCTGCCGGGACCCGAACCAGGCGGCCTCGGCGATGCGCGCGGCCGCGGCACCGAGCGTCAGCGGTCCCGGCGGCCACAACGCCGCCAGCCGAGCGTCCAGCGCGACCTGCCGCTCGCGGCGCAGCACCAGCTCGGCGGACACGCCGTCGATGACCGTGCGGTGCCAGTCGACGGCACATCGGCCGTCGGCCGTCGGTCGCACGCCCGCGTGGACGAGCGACGGACCGAGGTCGACGTCGAGCGCGATCAGGGCGCGGGCTGCCGCGGCCATCGCCGTCGGCGCCGTCCCGACCAGACGGTCCGGTGGCACTGCACCCGTCGCAACGGCGCGGGCCAGCACCGTGTGATGCGACGCATCCGCGCACACGACGAGGGCGCCGGGAGACCGTCGGTGCAGGTCCTTCAGTTGTGCAAGGGGATCCGGCTGCACCGGATCGGCCAGCACCGTCACCCACGCCCCATTGGCATCGTCGAGCGACGCGCTGCCGGAGACCCGGGTGCTGTAGCCGTCGACGGGGCCGGACTGCAGGATGTCGAGCGCCTTGCCGGCGGCGAGGGTCTTCTCGGGGTCGATCAGGCGAACTTCGTCGAAGCGGCTCCGCGAGGCCAGCGCATAGGCAAGCGCCCCCCCGAGGGGGCCGGCTCCGAGGATGGCGACGAAGGGCATGAAATGTTGGGCGTGGCGTGCGCCGCGCGACCCCGGTAGTGTAAGGGCATGACATCCAAGCCTCAACTCGACGGACACGTCGCCATCGTCACGGGCGGTTCCCGGGGCATCGGTCTGGCCCTCACGTGTGGTTTCGTCGCCCGCGGCGGCCGGGTCGTCGTGTCCGGTCGGTCGCGCAGCGATCTCGACGCGGTCGTGAGTGAACTCGGCGCCAACGTGGCGGTCGTGCAGGGCGATGTCGCCGACCCGGCGGTGGCCGAGGCGCTCATCCGCACCGCGACCGAGCGGTTCGGCGGTGTGGATTCCCTCATCAACAACGCGGGCGTGGGGACGTTTGCCAACGTCGCCGACATGGCGGCCGAGGACTGGCACCGGCTGATCGCGACCAATCTGACCGGCGTGTTCCTCTGCTCGAAGGCGGTCATCCCGGCGCTGAAGCAGCGCGGTGGCGGCTGGATCATCAACATCAGCAGCCTCGCGGGGCGCAACTCGTTCGCCGGGGGCGCGGCCTACTGCGCGTCCAAGGCCGGGCTCAATGCCTTTGCCGAGTCGCTGATGCTCGAGGTGCGCAAGGACAACATTCGCGTGTCGACGGTGATGCCCGGATCGGTGCAGACCGCCTTCTCGGCGGGCGGAGACGCGCCCGAGCACGACTGGAAGCTGTCGGCAGACGATGTGGCGCAGGTGGTGTTCGACCTGCTCGGCAGCAGCGCGCGCAGCCTGCCGAGCCGTGTCGAGATCCGCCCCAGCAAGCCGAAATAGAGCGTGTCGACGCGTGGCGGTGTTCGACGGCACCGCCGCCGACTGTAGCCGCCGACCTTCAGGTCGGCGGTCAGCGACACATCACGTCGGCGGACTGATCGCGCCCCGCCGCTCTGCCATCAACGCCACGGCCCAGGCGACCGCCGGCACCAGGAAGAAGACGGCCAGCGTCGTCGCCAGCGTGCGAGGCGGGATGTGCAGGCGATCGAGGCCGATGCCCGTCAACAGAATCGCGGTGGCCGACACGAGGGTGTGCAGCGCCAGTTCGAGCGCGAAGATGCGGCCGCGCACCCGGGCGTCCACGGCCAGCTGGAGCAGCACCGTGCTGAGCACCCAGAGGAGGGTGCCGAAGACGTGCGCCCAGACCACCGCGAGGGCGCCGACGAGCAGCGTCGGCGCATTCGCCAGCGCGATGTAGCCGACGGCTGCGAGCCCGTACGCCCAAGGGACGAGTGACCGCAGGCGCGCGGCGTCGACGCCCTGGACCGCGCGTGCCAGCAGCGCCCCGCCAATCGCGCCCACGCCGCGTGCGGCAAACAGCACCCCGATGCCGCGCGCCGCCGTCTCGCCCGGTGCCGCGACGAACACCCGCTGGCCGAACACCGTCAGCAACAGCATCATGCCGCCGGCCACGGCCCACACGCCCTTGATGCTCAGGAGGGCGATGGTGGCCGGATGGGCCCGCAGGTAGTGGAGTCCATCACGTACGCGGACGTCCGCGCCCGGCGCGTGCAGGGTGTGATGCGATTCGTGCACGTGCAACCCGCGCAGCGCCAGCGCCGAGGCCAGGAACGACAGTCCGTTGCAGACGAAGGCCGCGTCCCTGCCCACGAGCACGGTGATCGCGCCCCCGACCGAGGCGCCGATGGCCAGCATCACGGCCCAGGTCGCGGCCGACAGCGCGTTGGCGGTGATGAGGTGCTCGCGGGGCACCACGTCCGGGAGCATCGCGGTGCGGGCCGGCTCGAAGAACGCCGTCGCCACGACGCCGAGCGAGACCAGGACGAAGGCGAGCCAGATCTGATCGGCCGAGCGCACGAAGATCAGGCCCGTGAACAACACGGCCCGCGCGAGGTCGGCGCCGATCATCAGCGTCCGCCGCGACATCCGATCGACGACGACGCCGGCGATCGGCCCCACCAGGGCCAGCGGCAGCAACTGCACCACCATCATGGCGGCGACCAGCGTCGCCGAGTTGGTGAGGTCGAGCAGCAGGGCGTAGACCGCGACGGCATTGAACCAGTCGCCGAGCTGGCTCACCACCTGCGCGATCCAGAGGCGCCGGAACTGCGGATTGTGGAGCAGCAGCGCCGTGAACGTCATGCGCCGCCGAGGACCCGCGTCAGGGTGCTGGCGTCGATGTTGGCGCCGGTCACGAGCAGGACGATCGGATCGGCCGCCTCGGCCAGCGCCCCGGACAGGAGCGCGCCCACGGCGATGGCGCCAGCGCCTTCGGCGACGAGGCGCTCGTGCGCGAACAGCGCCCGGACGCCCTCCACCACGAACGGCTCGGGTACCGTCCGCACCGGCACGCGATGCTGTTGCACCAGCGTGAAGGTGTCGGCGTCCTGCTCGAGATTGCCGAGCAGCCCATCGGCCAGGGACTCGCCCGGCGTGATCGTCGTGGTGTGGCCGGCGGCCAGCGCGTCCGTGAACGCCGGGTTCACCGCCGGCTCGACGCCGAACACCGGGGCCCGTCCATCGACGCCAATCGCCACGCCCGCGAGTAACCCGCCCCCGCCTGTCGGCACGACGATGGCGCCGGGGGAGGGCAGGGCGTCGAGGATCTCCAGCGCGACGGTGCCGGCCCCGGCGATGATGTCGGGGTGGTTGTAGGGCGAGATGAAGAGGCCGTCGCCGTTGGCCGCGGCCGCCAGCGCGCGTGCTTCGGCGTCGTCGTAGTCGACGCAGTCGGCGACAATCGTGATGCCCGGCCCGCGCAGCCGATCCAGCTTGGCGCGCGGGGCGTCCTTCGGGACGTAGATCGTCAGCGTCGCGCCGAGCTCACGCGCGATGCTCGAGATCGCCACGCCATGGTTGCCGGCCGACGCCGTCACGATCGGTGGCCAGGCGACGCCGCCGTCGCGGCCCGACGGTGTCCGCTCGGCCAGCGCGAGCAGCGCGTTGCAGGCGCCGCGGCGCTTGAAGGATCGGGTGTGTTGCAGGGTCTCGAGCTTGAGCCATACCTCACGCCCCGTGGCCTCGGAGAGGCCGTCGGCGCGCACCAGGGGCGTGCGACGGATGTAGGGAGCGATGCGGCGGGACGCCGCCTGGACGTGATCGAATGAGACCGACATGGTGATCGAATCGTGTGCCGTACCGCCGTTCGAGAAGAACGGCTATGTGGTGGCCTGCCCCGTGACCGGCGAGGCCATCGTCATCGACCCGGGGCACGAGGTCGACCAGCTCATCGCCATTGTCCGCCGAACCGGCGTCAGCGTGCGTTACATCATGCTGACGCACTCCCACCTCGATCACATCTCGGGGTGCAACGAGGCCAAGGCGGAATGGCCCGTGCCGCTGGTGCTGCACAAGGACGACCTGTTCCTCTACGAACGGGCCGTGCAGCAGGGGATTGCCTTCGGGATCAAGATGCGCGCCCAGCCGCCGATCGACGCCTGGTTCGACCAACAGCCGCACTGGACGTTCGGCCAGTGCACGCTGCACGCGCATCACACGCCCGGCCACAGCCCGGGACAGGTGTGCCTGCAGATCGGCCAGGTCGGTCAGCCGGCCGAGGATCTGTTCGTGGGCGACACGCTGTTTGCCGGCTCGATCGGGCGCACCGACCTGCCGGGTGGCGATCACGCCACGCTGCTGCGGTCGGTGTACGAGGTGCTGTTCCCCCTGGGCGACGCCTGCCGCGTTCACCCAGGCCACGGGCCGGCGACGACGATCGGGGACGAGCGTCGGACCAACCCGTTCCTGAAACCCTAGCTGCCGACTTCCAGCGTCGTCTCCACCTGGTTGAGCGGCGCGTGGACGAGCACGAGGTCGACGCGCCCGACCCGGAGGGTGTCTCCGGGCAGCAGTGTCGCCTTGTGCACGCGTCGGCCGTTCACGTAGGTGCCGTTGGTGCTCTGCAGGTCCTCGACCTCGAGCTGTCCGGTCGGCTGGGCGGTGAGACGGCAGTGCAGGCGCGACACCATCGCCGCGTCGACGATGAAGTCGGCGCGGACGGCGCGGCCGAGCGTCTTGATGGTGCCGGGCATCAACCGGAAGGTGAGGGCCGGTTCATGCCCCTGCACGGTGCGAAGAATCCACATCGGTATGCGTTGACCTAGACGGCGGCAGCCGCCACGGGCGCGGGCAGCGGCGGGAGACCGAGCTGTTCCCGCAGACGCGGGGCGATCACCTCACCCTTGTGCGTCACGAGGATCTCCCGGGTGATCTCGTCGGCCTGGTCGATCACCAGCGCGCCTTCCTTGTTGCGCAGGTGAGCGAGCAGCGTGGTGAGGTTCTTGGCGTAGAGCTGACTGGCGTGGAAGGGCACGGTGGCCGGCAGGTTGGTCGGCCCGTGGATCGTGACGCCGTGGGCGACGATCGTCTCGTCGGCGACGGTCAGCTCACAGTTGCCGCCGCGCTCGGCGGCGAGGTCGACGATCACCGAGCCTGGCGTCATGGCCGCGACCATGTCGGCCGTGATCAGCACCGGGGACTTCTTGCCGGGAATGGCCGCCGTGGTGATGACCACGTCACTGTGCGCCACGACGCGCGCCATCGTCTCGCGCTGACGACGGTAGAACGACTCGTCCTGTGCCGCGGCGTATCCGCCCTGGCCCTCGGCCGCGGCGGTGTCGAGCGGCAGCTCGACGAACTTGGCGCCGAGGCTCTCGATCTGTTCCTTGACGGCGGCGCGGACGTCGTAGGCCTCGATCTTGGCGCCGAGTCGCTTGGCGGTGGCGATGGCCTGCAACCCGGCCACCCCGGCACCGATCACGAAGACGCGGGCCGGCGCGATGGTGCCGGCGGCCGTCATCATCATCGGGAACATGCGCGGCAGGGTGGCGGCGGCCAGCAGCACGGCCTTGTAGCCGGCGATGTTGGCCATCGACGACAGCGCATCCATGCTCTGGGCACGCGTGATGCGCGGGATCAGTTCCATCGAGATGACGGTCGCGCCCTTCGCGGCCATCGCCCGTGCCGCGTCGGGGGCACCGAGTGGATCGGCGAATCCGATGACGGTGTGCTTCGAACTCAGCCGCTCGACGTCGGCGAGACCATGCGCGCCGGCGGCCGCGGCGGTCCGGACCTGCAGGATGATGTCGGCCTCGGCAAAGACCTGATCCCGAGAGGCGAGTCGCGCTCCTGCCGCGACATAGGCGTCGTCCGGGCACCCGGCACGCACGCCGGCGCCCTGCTCCACGAGGACCTCTGCCCCTGACTTGACCAGGGGCGCAATGCTGCCAGGGACGAGGGCAACCCGGTCTTCTCCGGGCACCAGTTCGCGCGGGATCCCGATGACCATGCGCCGGATTGTACTCCCCGCCTTCGCCTTCGGCTACGGCGGGCAAGCCCCCGACCCCGAAGGGTCAGCCGCGGGCGAGGCTCGTGGGCCGGGCCCTGCACCCTGTTAACCCCCCGGACTCGTTTCCCGTTGTGAGAGATCGAGCGGTCGTGATGTAGGAGCCGTCCCACCGGGCCGGCTGTCCCTGTGCCCGTCGTCCGCGCGCGACGCCGCGGCGCGCGGGACACATCTCCGCGGTAGCTCGCGAAGCGTGCGTGGACCTGTCCGCCGTAGCTCGCGAGGCATCCATGCGAGCGAAGGCGGATGAACTCCCGGCGGAGGCGCTCCGTCCAAGTACAGCGTTCGGGAAAGCGGCCACAGCGGCCATGTCCGGAGAGAGTTCGATGATGACCCTGATGAACAAGCGCCTCGGCGTGCTCACCGCTGGCGCCCTCGCGGCCGGCGCTGGACTGTATGCGTGGTCGGGCATGACGCCCGCGAAGGCGACCTTCGAGCCGTCGCGGCTCGCGACGGTCGAGCAGGACACCATGGTGCGGTCGGTGGTGGCCACCGGCAAGGTCGAGCCCATCTCGAAGGTCGAGATCAAGTCGAAGGCCAACGGCATCATCGAGCGCCTCCACGTCGATGTGGGCGACATCGTCACGGCCGGGGACGTGCTGGCTGAACTCGACAAGGAGAACCTGCTCGCGCAGGTCCGCGAGGCCACGGCCAACGTGCAGGCGGCCGAGGCGGCGCTGCTGGCGGCGCGGGCGCAGCTCGAGAAGAACAAGGTCGAGGCCGAGGGGCCCGACGTCGAGTTCGCCCGACGGGCGGCCAAGCGCGCCGAGGATCTGGCCACGCAGAAGCTGGTGGCGCAGTCCGAGTTCGACACGGCGCAGAGCGCCTACGAGCTCGCGATCAACCGCCAGAAGGTGGCGAAGGGACAGCTGGCGGTGGCGCAGGCCAAGGTCTCCGAAGCCGGCGCGCAGGTGGCGCAGGCCCGCGCCAATCTCGAGCGCGCCGACGAGGAACTGCGCAACGCGACCATCCGGGCGCCCATCGCCGGGATGGTGCTGACGCGCGACATCGAGATCGGCAGCCCCGTGTCGTCGATCCTGAACCTCGGCGCCAACGCGACGCTGGTGATGACGCTCGGTGACATCAAGGAAGTGTTCGTCCGTGGCAAGGTCGACGAGGCCGACATCGGCCAGGTCCAGTTCGAGCAGCCGGCGCGCATCAGCGTCGAGACCTTCAAGGACAAGAAGTTCGACGGGCGGGTCACGCTGATCTCGCCGATGGGGGCCGAGAAGGACAACGTCACGACCTTCGAGGTCAAGGTCTCGATCGACAACCCCGGCAACGAGCTCAAGGCCAACATGACGGCCAACGCCGAGATCATCCTCGAGCAGCGTCCGGACTCGCTGATCGTGCCCGAAGCGGCGATCACGTACGACGCCGAGCGCAAGGCGTTCGTCGACCTGTTCGATCCGAACGAGCCCACCGGGCGCCGCCGGGTGCCGGTCACGGTCGGCATCGGCAACGGCACGCGCGCCCAGCTGCTGCAGGGCGTCAAGAAGGGCGACCGCGTCATCCTGCCGTCGTAGCCGCCATGCGCGAGTCCTTCTTCCAGGCCCTCGACAATCTCCGGGCCAACAAGCTGCGCAGCTTCCTGACGATGTTCGGCATCATGTGGGGCATCGTGTCGATCGTCGTGCTGTCGGCCCTCGGCGAGGGCTTCCAGCGCGGCAACGACGCCGTGCTGCGCGAGTTCGGCCGGAACATGAGCATCGTGTGGGGCTCTCGCACCACGATGCAGGCCGGCGGCGAGCGCGCCGGGCGCCTCGTCACGCTGACGGTGGACGATGCGCGGGCGATCAAGGCGCAGGGCCGCCTGGTCAGCATGGTGAGCCCGGAGATCCAGCGCGGCACCAAGGTCAAGAGCGCCTACAACGAGGCCTCGGTGGTCGTGCACGGGGTCGAGCCGCCCTACATGTTCATGCGGACCATCGAGGTGGACCGCGGCCGGCAGCTCACCTGGAGTGACGAACAGAACGCGTCACAGGTCGCGGTGATCGGCTGGGAGATGTGCCAGCAGCTGTTCGGCCAGCGCGACCCGGTCGGTGAGCAGATCCTCGTCAACGGCACGCCGTTCCGCATCGTCGGGCGCATCCGCCGGAAGGATCAGGACAGCAACTACAGCGGTCCCGACAACAACAAGATCTTCATCCCGTTCGCGGTGATGGCGAAGTACTTCCCGCGCCCCGACGCGCCGACCGGCAGCCTCAGCCAGATGCTGGTGATGCCGCGGCAGGAAGTGATCGACAACCTCACGACGGTGCTGACGGCGCGCACCGGTCGGGTCGAGGACATCGACTGGCCGCTCGAGCACGAAATCCGCGAGATCCTGGCGCGGCGCAAGGCCTTCAATCCCGACGATCGCGATGCCATCAACGTCTGGGACACCTCGCTGCAGACGATGTTCTTCGACCGGATGATCTCGGCGATGGGTGGCTTCTTCCGCGTGGTGGGGCTGGTGACGCTGGCGCTCGGCGGCATCGGCGTGATGAACATCATGCTGATCGCGGTCAAGGACCGCACGCGCGAGATCGGCGTCCGCAAGGCGCTCGGCGCAACCACCGCGGCCATCCAGCGGCAGTTCTTCCTCGAGGGCTTCTTCCTGACGATGTTCAGCGGCGGCCTCGGCATGGCCATCGGCGTCGCGCTGTGCACGGCGGTCAACACGCTGGCCGAGCTGCCGATCCGCTTCGCCGGGATGATCATCACCTGGCCCAACGCCCTGCTCGCGCTCGGCGCGCTCGTCGTGATCGGCGTCGTCTCGTCGACGCTCCCCGCCCGCAAGGCCGCCCAGTTGCCGCCCACCGAGGCGCTCCGGTACGAGATGTGAGGCGCCCATGACTCCCCCGGATATCGCCACGCTGGACTCGGCCATGCCGCTCGCGCCCGCACGGCGCGTGCGTGGACGCACCCGAACGCTCCAGATGCTGAAGGAAGTGGTGCGCGAGGCCGGCTACGGCGTCTCACGCAACCGGCTGCGTGCGGCGCTGTCGATGCTCGGCATCTCCTGGGGCATCGTCTCCGTGGTGATGCTGCTCGCCTACGGCAACGGCTTCCAGGAGGCGCTGATGGTCGGCTTCAGGAACGCCTTCGGCGAAGGCGTCGCCGTGATGTATCCCGGGCAGACCAGCATGCAGGCGGGCGGCCAGCGGGCCGGCCGTCGCATCCGGCTCAAGCCCGAGGATGCGGCGCTCGTCGCCGAGCTGCCCGCGGTGCGATCGGTGAGCCCGGAGTACATGAACCGGTTGCCGATGACCTTCGCCGACAGGTCGTCGACGTTCGCCCTGCGCGGCGTCAATGTCGCCTACGGTTCGATGCGCGGTGAACGTCCCGGCAAGGGGCAGGGTCGCTGGCTGACCGACGAGGACGTCGCCGAGCGGCGTCGTGTCGTCTTTCTCGGCTACGAGGTCGCGCGCAAGCTGTTCGGTGCCCAGCAGGCCGTCGGGCAGACCATCCGCATCGCCAACCGCCCCTTCGAGGTCGTCGGCGTGATGGAGGACAAGGTCCAGATGTCCTCCTACTTCTCGCCGGACAAGTACTGCGCCTTCATCCCCCACACGACGATGGGCGAGCTGCAGGACACGACCTATGTCTCGACCATCGTCTTTCAGACGATGAACCCGCTGCAGCAGGAGAAGACGCTGCGGCAGGTGCGCGAGCTGCTGGCGCGTCGCCATCGCTTCGAAGCGGCGGACGAGCGGGCCGTCAACATCAACGACTCGGTCGAGAACATGGCGACGATCAACGGCATCACCAACGGGCTGAAGGTGGTGCTGACGTTCATCGGGGTGCTGACGCTGGCCATCGGCGGCGTCGGCATCATGAACATCATGTTCGTCTCGGTGACCGAGCGGACCCGCGAGATCGGCATCCGCAAGGCCCTCGGGGCACGCCGGCGCGAGATCCTGCTGCAGTTCCTCTGCGAGGCCTTCTTCATCACCTTCCTCGGCGGCCTCGCCGGCGTTGTGGCCTCGTGGCTGATGGTGTGGGCCTTCAGCCCGCGGCCGTTCCTGGCCGAACTGCTCGACGACCTGAGCCGCCGGACCGACATCCATCTGGTGCTGTCGCTCGAACTGCTCGGCATCTGCACCGCGATCCTGATGGTCGTCGGCATCATCGCGGGCCTGCTGCCCGCGGTGCGGGCGTCACGCCTCAACCCGATCGAGGCGCTGCGCTACGAGTAGAAGGTGGCAATGCGAGATTGGAAATGCTGAATTTCAGGCGGCTTGGCCTGCCGGCCTCCGCCGCGCCAGGCGTAGCCGGCGCGCGAGAATTTCACATCTCGAATCTCACAGTGCCAGCGTCAGCGTCCAGGTAGTTTCCCCAGCCACTCGACGATCTGCTTGGCGACCTCGGGGCTCACCTTCGCGGCCTGGAGGCTGGCGTACTCGGCCACCTCGCCCGTCTTCGCCGGCACCAGCAGGTGATTGATGCCGGGCACGAGGACGAGCGTGGCCGGCCCCTTCTTGCGCTGCGCCGCCAGCCCGTTGAGCAACTCGGCGTTCTGCAGGGGCACCTGCTTGTCGAGTTCGCCGTGGAGGATGAGCAGCGGCTGGTCGACCTTCTTCAACACCGGGGTCGGCTCCCACTGGAGGAAGCTGCGGAACCACGCCGTGTCGGCCTGCTTGCGCACCGCCTCGGGCACGCCCTCCCAGCCCGTGCCCGTGAGCACCGCGTTCATGATCTGCTTCTGCAGGTCGATGCGGCGCTGCTTCTCCTCGGCGGAGATCTTGAGGCCGTCGAGGGCGCGGCGCTGCTGTTCCAGCACCAGGTCACTGCCCTTCGTGCCCGGTGCGGCGATGGTGGCCACGGCCTTGATGTCGCCGGTGCGGCTCGCGGCGATCAGCGCCACGGCGCCGCCCTCGCTGTGACCGACCACGAACATCCGGTTGCCGTCGACGTCCTTCTGCTTGCGCAGCCACCGCACCACACTCACCACGTCGTCGGCATAGTCCGAGAGGGTGGCGGACTCGGCGCGGCCACCGCTCTGGCCGACGCCACGCTTGTCGTAGCGCACCACGAGGTAGCCGGCATCGGCGAGGTGTCCGGCGAGCTGGCCCATCACGGGCACACCGTAGGCGATGGTGTCGCGATCGACGTTGCCCGAACCGCCGACGAGCACGACGGCCGGCAGCTTCTCGACGTTCTTGTCCTTCTTGCCGGGGGCCGTCCTGCCGGCCGGTCGCGAGATCGTGGCGCCGATGTTGAAGCCGACGCCTGCAATCAGCAACGTCTGGTCGTTCTCGCGGAACTCCTTGACCTCGCGCGTGAAGACGCTCGTGAGGTCCTCGCGCACCACGTCGACGCCGGCGGCGGTGATCGAGTAGCGGATGAGTCGTCCGGTGGCCTTCTCGGCCCACAGCAGCAGCACCATCGGCGTGCCGGCGTTGTCGAGGTCCAGGACGTGCCGACGGACTTCGTACATGCCCGCTGCGGTCTGCATCCGTTCGTCACCGACGGCCGACAGCGTCGCCTTCACCTGCGCCTGGGGCGCGACATAGAGCGGCACGGTCGCGCCGGCCTGGAGCGTGACGACGCGATAGGCCAGGGCCTGGGCGGCGGCGAAGACGTTGTTGGGCAGGAAGATGGCGTCGGCCGCGACGTCGTGCGACACCGTCGTCGCCGTCTCGCCCTGCGTGACCTTGTTGGTGGCCTTGCCCTCGGCCACCGTCGTCTCGACGATCAGCGCCTGGTCCTTGAGGCGAGCCTCGGTGCGCATGCTGACGGGGGCGCCCGTCGGGCCGTAGACGAACTCTGCGGCGCGCAGCACGTAGCCACCGCCAGCGATGCCGCCGGACGAACGGATGGTCATCCCGCTGGCGTCGCGCACCACGGCGACCTGCTCGGAGCCGACGTTCCGGCCCTGCACCACGATGCGGTACGCCGCGTTCCACTGGTCGTCCACGGCCGGCTGGGCCACTGCTGGCGTCACGGACAGCAGGGCGGCGACCAGCGGAAGGAGCCACGTACAATGGCGAAGGACCACACGCATTCGCTCAGGATATCAGCCCCGGAATGACCGAGACCTTCGCCGACGAGTACCGCGCGCTGCATGCTGACGCGCTGTGGATGGACCGCAGCGGGCGAGATGCGCGCCTGGACGTGCGCGGCCCCGACGCCGCCGAGTGGTTGCAGGGCCTGCTGACGCAGGATGTCAGGACGCTGGAGCCGGGGCAGGGGACGTACGCGGCGTACCTGACGCCGCAGGGACGGATGATTGCCGACCTGCGCCTGTTCCACCGCGGGGACCGCTTCCTGATCGAGGCCGTGGCGGGTGTCCGCGCGACCCTGCTGAGTCGACTCGACCAGTTCGTGATCATGGAGGACGTCACGATCACGGACGTCAGCGAGACCCTCGGGTGCCTCACGGTGATGGGACCGGCGGCCGGCGGAGTGGTGGCGGCCATGACGGGACTGGCGCAGGACGCGCTCGAGGCGCTCCCGGAGCATGCCCAGATCGCGGTCGGCACGTCCGGCGGCTTCGTCGCGGCCTCGCGAGACCTCGGGGAGCCGGCGTTCGATCTCGTCGCGCCGACCGTGGAGATCGCTGCCTGGCGCGCGCAGTTGCAGGCGAGAGGCACCCAGGCCAGCGAGACGCTGGTCGACACCGCCCGTATCGAAGCTGGTCGGCCCCGCTTCGGCGTCGACATGCACGAGGACACGATCCCGCTCGAGGCCGGGATCGAGCGGCGGGCCATCAGCTTCGACAAGGGGTGCTACGTCGGGCAGGAAGTGGTGATCCGGATTCTGCACCGCGGGCAGGGGCGGGTCGCTCGACGCCTCGTCTGGGTGGAGCAGGCGCCCGCCGACCCGACCGTCGCGGCGTGGCCGCCGGGTGAGGCCGTCCATCTCGGCGAGAAGGCCGTCGGCACGGTGAGCAGTGTGTGCTGGTCGCCGGCCCGGGGCGGGTGGCTGGGCATTGCCATGCTGCACCGCGATGCCACCGAGCCGGGCACGGTGGTCCGCATCGGGACGCATCAGGCCACCGTCCGCGCCCTGCCCTGATGCGGTCGATCATCGTCAGCGCGGCGGTCGTCGAGCAGGACGGCGCGTTCCTGCTGACGCGGCGTGCCTCCGACGCGCATCTCGGTGACCGCTGGGAGTTCCCGGGCGGCAAGCTCGAGCCCGGCGAGACGCTCGAGGCGTCGCTGGTGAGGGAGATTCACGAGGAACTCGGCTGCGGGCTCGAGGTCGGGCCGCTGCTACTCACCTCGCGACACGCGTATCCGGAGGTGCACGTGGAACTGCATTTCTTCGCGGCGACGCTGATCGGCGCGCCCGTGCCTCAACTCGGGCAGGCCATGCGATGGGTCCCCCGGGCGGAGTTGTCGTCGCTGCCATTTCCGGAGGCCGACGTCGAACTGGTGAGGCTCCTCACGCAGGGGCGGTGACGCATGCCCGTGTCTCGCGACGTCAACCGCATCGAGGGCTTCAGCGATGCCGTCTTCGGCTTCGCACTGACGCTGCTGGTCGTGTCGCTCGAGGTGCCGCGCACCTTTGCCGACATGATGCAGAGCGTCCGCGCGCTGCCCGCCTTCGCGGCATCGTTTGCCATCCTCCTGCTGATCTGGCAGGAACATCACGGCTTCTTCAGGCGCTACGGCGTGCACGACGGGCCGACCATCTGGCTCAACGGCCTGCTGCTGTTCGTGGTGCTGTTCTACGTCTACCCGCTGAAGTTCCTGATGACGATGCTGATCGGGCCGCACGGGGTGCTGTTCGGCGGCAGGCCGGAGGGGGTGAGCGACGCACAGGTGCCCGGGCTCATGGCCATGTACGGGGCCGGCTTCATCGCCCTGTTCCTGATCCTGGCGGCGCTGCACTGGCGATCGCTGTCGTGCCTGAAGGCCGTGCCGGACTCGGGTGTCGACCTGCGGCTGCTGCGCGTTCACCTGGGCGCCACGCTGGTATACGTCTCGATAGGCGTCCTGTCACTGCTGCTGGTCGCCCTGCTGCCCACGAGTGTGGGGCTGCCGGCCTCGGGCATCGTCTACGCGCTGATCGGGCCGGCGCACTTCGCCTACCACCGCTTCGTCGTGCCACGGCTGATGAGGGCGGACGTTCCGCCGAGTGTCCCGTCGACGCACTGAGTCAGGGGGTTGTATCCGTCGGACTTTGTCCGACGGACGCACCGGTGCGATAGGCGCAGTGCTTCTGTTTCGGGCAGTAGAGGCACTGCGGCTTGCGGGCGGTGCAGACGGTGGCGCCGAAGTCCATCAGCGCCTGGTTGAAGTCGAACACGTGCTTGTGTGGCAACACCGCGCGCGACAACTCCCACAGGTGCTTCTGCATGGCGTGCGACTTCGGCTCGCCTTCCCCGACGAAGACGCGGAACAGCACGCGGGCCACGTTGGTGTCGAGAATGGCCGCGCGTTTGCCGAACGCGAAGCTCATCACCGCGCCGGCCGTGTAGGCGCCGATGCCCTTGAACGACAGCAGGGTGGCTTCGTCGGACGGCAGCTTGCCGCCGTAGCTGGCCACCGCTTCACGGGCGATCGACTGCAGCCGCCGTGGCCGGATGTTGTAGCCGAGCGGCCGCCAGGTCTGCACGACGTCGTCTTCGGGCGCGTCGGCCAGCGCTTCGAACGAGGGGTACTTCTCCAGCCACTCGTGATACTTCGGCAGCACGCGATCGACCTGCGTCTGCTGCAGCATGATCTCGGAGACGAGGATGTGGTACGGGTCGCTGGTGTTCCGCCACGGCAGGTCACGGCCCTGGGCGCGATACCAGGTGAGCAGCGTGGTGCGGAACCGTCGTCTGGCGCGGGCATCGGGCAGCGGCAACAGCGGCCCGGTCTTTCGTGGCACGACGGTCAGTATAGTCATGCGGCATGAGCCATGAGCCATGAGCCATGAGCCATGACCCCTGACCCCTGAGCCATGAACTACGCTGTAGCCCGGTGAACGTCGATCAGGCCTACGCGCGGTGCCAGCAGGTGGCGGCCGCCCACTACGAGAACTTTCCCGTGGCCTCGCGCCTGGTGCCGGCCTCGATGCGGCCGCACGTGGCGGCGGTGTATGCGTTTGCCCGCAGCGCCGACGACTTCGCCGACGAGGGTGACGCCACCGAGGCACAGCGTCTCGCCTGGCTCGACGAGTGGCGTGCCCTCAGGCGCGGCGGCCTGCCCGCCGCCGAGCAGGCCGTCGGCGTCGGTGCCGTTCCGGCCGACGACGTCCGGGCCACCTTCGTGGCGGTGCAGGACACCATCACCCGCTGCCGGCTCGCGCCCGATCTGTTCGACGACCTGCTGTCGGCCTTCTCGCAGGACGTCACGACCCGCCGCTACGACACCTGGGCGGCCGTGCTCGACTACTGCCGCCGGTCCGCCAACCCGGTGGGGCGGCTGGTGCTCGGCATCGCGGGCGTTCACGACGAGGCCGCCGCGCGCCGCTCCGATGCCGTCTGCACGGCCCTGCAACTGGCGAACTTCTGGCAGGATCTCGGCCAGGACTGGCGCCAGCGCCAGCGCCTCTACGTCCCGGCCGACGTCCTCGGGCGCCACGGGGCCCGGCTCGACGTGCTCGACGGCGACGCCATCGACGACCCCTGGCGCCGGGTCGTGGCCGACCTCGGCACCCGCACGCGGGTGCTGTTCGACGAGGGGCGCGCCGTGTGCGACGACGTGCGAGGGCGGTTGCGCTACGAGCTGCGGGCCACGTGGATCGGCGGCACGACGGTGCTCAGGAAGACCCTCGAGGTGCGCCAGCATTCCCTGCACGAACGACCCGTGATCACGCGCCGGGACCTGGCGCGGATTGCCGTCGGCGCGATCGTCTGGCCGCCGGGCCTGTAGCGGCACTCCCGGTGGCGCAGCGGCGGCGTTGCTAGAATCAGCTGTCACCGTGGGTCGCGACACCAACTTCGCCTACTCGTTCCTTGCCCTGTCGCCCGATCGCCGGCATGCGATCACGGCTGTCTGGGACTTCTGCCGGGCGGTGGACGATGAGGTGGACGAGCATGACGAGCGCCCGCTGGCCGAGCGCCGCGCCGGGCTGCAACGGTGGCGCGACGAGGTGGCCGCGTGTTTCGAGGGCGGCCAGCCGCAGACGCCGCAAGGGCAGGCGCTGCAGGCCGTCACCCGGGCCTTTCCCGTCGCGAGGCTCCCGTTCGATCAGCTGATCGACGGGTGCGCCATGGACCTGGAGCCGGTCCGCTTCCAGTCCTTCTGTGAACTCCGGGCCTATTGCTACAAGGTGGCGTCCACCGTCGGCCTGATCTGCATCGAAGTGTTCGGCTACCGCAACCCGGGCACGCGGCAGTACGCCGAGGAACTCGGGCTCGCCCTGCAGCTGACCAACATCCTGCGCGACATTCCCTCGGATCTGGCCCGCGGCCGGCTCTACCTGCCGCTCGACGAACTGGCGGCCCATGGCGTCACCGAGGCCGACCTCCGCGCCGGCCGACTCACACCGGGCGTCTCGGCCCTGCTCGAGCGACAGGCGCTGCGGGCGCGTGAGCAGTTCGCCCGGGCTGAGGCCGCCCTGCCCCCCGAGGACGCCCGTCGGGTGGTGGCCGCGCGCATCATGGGCGCGATCTATCGCAATCTGCTGACGCGGATCGCGGCGCGGGACTACGACGTCTTCGCGGGCCGGGTCCGCGTGCCCAAGCTCCACAAGGCCTGGCTGGCCCTGACGACCTGGCTTCGGACGATGGCCTCCTCGCCGGCGGCCGACGGGCTGCGCGTCGCGAAATGACGTCTCCCGACGTGATCGTGATCGGGGCGGGGTGTGCGGGCCTCGCGGCCGCATGCGCCCTGGCCGAGCGCGGCGCCCGGGTGCTCGTGCTGGAGGCGCGCGGCCAGCTGGGCGGGCGTGCCACGGCCTTCCTCGACCGCGAGTCCGGCGAGTACGTGGACAACGGCCAGCATGTCCTGATGGGCTGCTACCACGAGACGCGGCGCTACCTGGCGAGGGTCGGGGCATCCGACGCCGTCCAGTTCCAGAAGCAGCTCGCCTTCACGTGCGTCGACGCGACGGGGGCCATCACCCGCCTCGAATGCCCGGACTGGCGTCCGCCGCTGCACCTGGCCGGCGGTCTCCTGCGCTGGAAGGCGCTGTCCTGGGCGGATCGGTACGCGGCTACCCGGATCATGAAAGGCCTGGCGGCGGCGCGCCGGGTGATCACCCACGGGGACCCGGTGCCGGTGCGGCCGGGCGAGACGGTCGCGGCGTGGCTCACCCGGCATGGCCAGACGCCCCGACTCATCACCCTGCTGTGGGAGCCCCTGGCCATCGCCGCGCTGAATCAGTCGGCGGACGTGGCCGAGGCCGAGCTGTTCGTGCGGATTCTCGGGCAGATCTTCAGCGACGATCCGTTCGACGCCGCCCTCGGCGTGCCCGCGCGCCCGCTGCACCAGGTCTTCGGCGAGCCGGCTCAGGCCTATCTCGAAGCCCGGGGCGGCCAGATCAAGCTCGACGCCCTCTCTCGCGTCGTCCTCGCGGGGGAGCGCATCGGCTATGTGGACACCAGGGGCACCTCGATTCGGGCGGCCACCGTCATCGTCGCGGTGCCCTGGTTCGGTCTGGCAGGCGTGTTGCGCGGCAGCGAGACGGGGCCACTGGAGCGGTTGCTGGCGCGCGAGGCGACGCGCGCCTCCTCCTCCATCGTGTCGGTGAACCTGTGGCTCGAGCGCGGCGCCATGCCGTCGCCGTTCGTCGGGTTGCCCCAGCGGACCTTTCAGTGGATGTTCGACAAGCGGTGGGCGTTCGGCGAGACGGCCTCGCACTTCACGCTGGTGGCCAGTGGGGCCGATGACGTGCTTCGGCGGAGCAACGACGAACTGGCCGAACTGGCGCTGCGGGAAGCGCGCCAGGCCCTGCCGGAGCTCCGGCAGGCGAAAGTGCAGCGGATCCGGGTGGTCCGCGAGCCCAACGCGACGTTCTCGCTGGCAGCCGGGCAACCAGTCCGCCCCGGCGTCCACACTCCTGTCCAGGGGTTGCTGCTGGCCGGCGACTGGACCGATACCGGCCTGCCGGCCACCATCGAGGGGGCCGTCGTTTCCGGCCACGCGGCCGCCGCCGCCGTGGGGTAGGGCCCCCGCGTTACAATTCTGCGGGGCTCATCGGCCCGCGCTCTTCCCGTTTCAGGATCATTCATGACCGCCACGACCATCACGACGTCCGAGATCCACACCCTGCTTGGCGCCGACGCCGAAGCGCTGCTCACCTACGAGGCGAAGGGCTTCCCGAAGGACACCCTGCACCTGCCGGGTCCCGACTACATCGATCGCGTGTTCGCGAGCAACGACCGGTCGCCGGTGGTGCTGCGCAACTACTCGCAGATCCTGAACTCGGGGCGCCTGGCCGGCAGCGGCTACGTCTCGATCTTCCCGGTGGATCAGGGCATCGAGCACTCGGCCGGCTCGAGCTTCGCCATCAACCCGATCTATTTCGACCCCGAGAACATCGTCAAGCTCGCCTACGAAGGCGGCTGCAACTGCGTGACCTCCACGCTCGGCGTGCTGGGCTCGGTGGCGCGCAAGTGGGCGCACAAGATCCCGTTCATGGTGAAGCTGAACCACAACGAGTTCCTGAGCTACCCGAACCGCTACGACCAGATCATGTTCGCGTCGGTGGAGCAGGCGTTCGAGATGGGCGCGGTGGCCGTCGGCGCCACGGTCTACTTCGGCTCCGAGGAATCGACCCGCCAGATTCAGGAAGTCAGTGCCGCCTTCGCCCGCGCCCACGAGCTGGGGATGATGACGGTGCTGTGGTGCTACACGCGCAACCCCGCGTTCAAGACCAAGGACGTGGACTACCACGTGTCGGCCGACCTCTCGGGCCAGGCCAACCACCTCGGCGTGACCATCGAGGCCGACATCATCAAGCAGAAGATGCCGGAGAACAACGGCGGCTACAACGCGCTGAAGTTCGGCAAGACGCACCCCAAGGTCTACAGCGACCTCATCCCGGGCGATCACCCGATCGAGATGACGCGCTACCAGCTCGCCAACTGCTACATGGGCCGCATCGGCCTGATCAATTCGGGTGGCGCCAGCACGTCGAACGACTTCGCCGAGTCGGTCCGCACGGCGGTGATCAACAAGCGCGCCGGCGGGATGGGGCTCATCCTCGGGCGTCGCGCCTTCCAGCGCCCGTTCGCCGATGGCGTCAAGCTGCTCAATGCGCTTCAGGACGTCTACCTGGACAAGACGATCACCATTGCGTAACAGCTGACCGATCCGCGGGGGGCTGACGGCCCGTTCGGAGAACGGGCCCTACCCTCGACCGCTGACGGCCCGTTCGGAGAACGGGCCCTACCCGATGCCGATGTCGATTCTCAAAGTCGCCCGCATGGGCCACCCGGTGCTGCGCAGCCGCGCGCGTGCCCTCGACCCCGCCGAAGTGCGTGCGGCCGTGATGCAGAAGTTCATCGACGACATGATGGACACGATGCTCGAGTACGAAGGCATCGGCCTGGCGGCGCCGCAGGTCCACGAAGGAGTCCGGTTGTTCGTGGCCGGGCTCGACGATGGCAAGGGCAAGCTGCGGGTGCTGCCGTTCGTCAACCCCGTGGTCACGCCGCTGTCCGAGGCCAGGGTCGAGGACTGGGAAGGCTGCCTGAGCATTCCCGACATCCGCGGCAAGGTGCCGCGGTACACGCACATCCGCGTCGATGCGCTCGACCGCAAGGGCAAGCCGTTCCAGCTCGAGTTGCGCGACTTCCAGGCCCGAGTGGTGCAGCACGAAGCCGATCATCTCGACGGCGTGCTGTTCTTCGACCGCATGACCAGGTTCGACACGCTCACCTTCCTCGAGGAGTACTCGCGCTACCACCGCAGCGCGAAGGACGACGAGGAGGACGAGTAACCGTGGCGTATCACGCAGAGGTCCTGCTCGACAGCGTCAACCCGGCGGGGCAGCGCCTCACGACCTTCGTGCTGCGCTTTCCGCGGTTCGTCCTGTCCGAGTTCAACACCCACCGGATGTTCTCGCGCAACGCGTCGAGCTCGCGCGCCATTCCGACCACGAAGCTGATGCAGCAGCTGCGTGAGGACCCGGTGATTCCTGTCGAATGGGGACGCAACCAGGCAGGGATGCAGGCCCACGACGTGCTCGACGCCGAGTCGGCCCGCGCCGCCGAGGCCGGCTGGCTGGCGGCACGCGATGCGGCCCTGGCGCACGCCGAGCAGTTGCGCGCGGCCGGCGTGCACAAGCAGATCGTCAACCGCGTGCTCGAGCCCTGGATGTGGACGAGCGTGATCGTGTCGGCGACGACCTACGACAACTTCTTCACGCTCCGCTGTCATCCCGACGCCCAGCCCGAGATCAAGCGGCTGGCCGACCTGATGCGGGCGGCGTTCGCGCAATCGACCCCGGTCGTGCGCCGCGCCGGCGACTGGCACCTGCCGTTCCTCGGCGAAGACGACCTGCTGCTGCCGGTCGAGGAGCAGAAGCAGGTCTCGGTGGCGCGGTGCGCCCGGGTCAGCTACCTGACGCACGTCGGTACCCGCGACATCGAGGCCGACAAGGTGTTGCACCAGCGCCTGCTGGATGCCGGGCACTGGTCGCCGTTCGAGCACGTGGCCGTCGCTGCGGCCGACGCGACGCGCTACAACAACTTCGCCGGATGGCAGGCCTACCGCCACCAGATGGAGCAGGCCCGCACGCTCGTGATGAGCGAGGTGGCCCCGGCGTGAGCACGCCGCGTTTCACCTTCGCCACGACCATCCGCGTCCGGTGGGGCGACTGCGATGCGTTCGGGCACGTCAACAACGCCAGCTACCTGTCGTACTTCGAGGAAGCGCGCATCGACTACTGGAAGGCCGTCGTGCCGGACGTCCCCTTCACCGGCATGGCGATCGTCCACGCCAGTGTCGACTTCCGCGGCCAGGCATATCCGGGGGACGTGCTCACCATCCGTGCGGCCGTCACCGAGTTGCGGCGCACCAGCTTCTGGGCCGCCTACGAAGTCCTGCGCGGCGAGACGGTGATGGCCACCGGCCGATCCGCGCAGGTGTTCTACGACTACGCCACGCAGAAGCCCAGCCCGATACCCGAGGCCTTCCGTGCGCGTGTCGCGTCGTACGAGAAGATCGAGGCGACCTCCGGGTAGGGCCTGTTCTCCGAACCGGCCGTGACGGCCCGCTCGGAGAGCGGGCCCTACCCAGCATCCGATTCCCGACTCCCGATATCCGCCATGCCAGAAGACATTCAACCCGGACAGGTCGGCTGGGTCGACCTCACGGTCGACAACGCCACCGAAGTGCGCGATTTCTACCGGGCCGTGGTCGGGTGGGAGTACCGCGAGGTGGACATGGACGGCTACGCCGACTTCGCCATGACCAACCTCGAAGGTCGTGACGTCACCGGCATCTGCCATGCCCGCGGCGTCAACGAGGGCCTCCCCGCGCAGTGGATGGTCTACTTCATCGTGATGGACCTGCAGTTCGCGGTGGACGAGGCGGTCGGGCGCGGCGGCGAGCTCCTGCGCGAGCCGACCGACATGGGGGCCGGCCAGTTCGCCGTCATCCGCGACCCCGCGGGGGCCGTGTGTGCCCTGTTCCAGCCCGCCGAGCCCGCTCCGGCCACGCCCTGAGCGGCTGATTCACATCCTTGGATAGCCCGTAAACCCAGGGAAACAATGAATTTGCGTCGAGTGCATGTGACAACGCATTTTTCCGCTTGACGCCTTTGTGAAAGATTTCACATAATGCGTCTCAAGCTGAGGGACGACGGGCATCCGTTCCAATACCTTCAAACCCGCCTGGAAGCGACCTCTTCCAGGAGGGACGGTGAGCCTTCGCAGTTTCAGGCCCGCCTGGTCAAGTTCTTCCTCGTACTAATCCTCCTAATAGTGCCCGGCGCCCTCAGCTTTCTCCTCAGCGCCGAGGAATCCTCCCAGGCCAGCAACACCACACCGATGGGCGACTGGGTCGCACGTCAGGTGGACGCGCGCGACACCGGGCGTGACGCCGTGATTGCGATGCGGATGCGCCTGTTCGACCGCCAGGGACGACAGCGCGAACGCACGCTGGAGATGCAATCACTGCGCGGCACCGCCGCTGCTGCCGACGGCATCGGCGACCGCGTGCTCCTGCGGTTCTCCTATCCCAACGACATCAGGGGCACGGGCCTGCTCGTCCTCGAGCGTCCAGGCCGAGACGACGACCGGTATCTCTATCTGCCGGCGCTCGGGCGCGTGCGACGCATCGCCGGTGCCGAACGGCAGGAGAGCTTCGCCGGCAGTGACCTCAGCTACGAAGAGATCGGCGGTCGCGCGCTCGAGGACTACACCTACGAGCTGCTCGACGCGAAGGCGACGTGGACCGCACCCGACGGGCGGACCCACGCCGCGTACAGGCTCCGGTCGATCGCGAAGGACGCCAGCCTCACGTATCCTGCCGCCGTCTCGACGGTCCGTGCCGACAACTTCGTGGTCGTGCAGGCCGAGGTGTTCGACCGCCGCGGCACCCGCGCCAAGCAGTATCAGGTGCGACGACTGGAGCAGATCTCCGGGGTCTGGACGGTGATGGAGGCCGTGATGTCGCACGAGGTCGATCGCACGCGCACGGAACTGGTCGTGACCACGGCGCGCTACAACACCGGCCTGTCGCCCGAGGCCTTCTCGCGTCGGGCTCTGGAACAGCCGGCGCGATGAGCCGTCCGCCCTCCGGCCTGTCTGGGGCGGCGGACCGCTTCACGGCGTGGCTGTGGCACTGGCGCCGCCTGCTGGCGATCCTGTCGGTGCTCGGTGCGTGCTCGCTCGCGCCTCTGGCCGACATCCGCACGCTGGACAACGACATCAGTGCCTGGTTCCATCAGGACGACCCGGTCTTCCAGGACTACGAGCGACTCAAGAAGGAATTCCCCGGGTCGCGCACGCTGATCGTCGCCATCGACTCGGCCGACGCCTTCGCGCCGGCCATGCTCGAGGCCCTGCGGACCATCTCCGCCGAGATCGAGCAGGTGGACGCGGTCCGCCGCGTGCAGAGCCTGGCGACCGCCAACGTGGTGCGCCTCGGGCCGGTGGACGACGGCGAGTCGGAAGGCGACCTCCTCGTCGAGCCGCTGGTGCCGCGCAACGGCCCGATCGACGCCGCGACCGTGCGTCGCACGGCCCTCGGCGACCGCATGCTGGCCGGCGATCTCGTCTCGACCAGCGGACGCGTCCTCGCCGTCGTGGTCAGCTTCGACGAGGCGCGCATCGACGCCATTCGCAGCGCCGTGCTCGACGACATCCGCGCACGGGTGTCCCGCCACCTGCCCGCCGGTGCCACCGCTCACTACAACGGCAGCCTCGAGATCAGCGAGACCTACAACCGCGTCACGCTGCGCAACCAGGTCCTGTTCACGCCGCCGATCCTGCTCATCGTCATCGGCGCGCTCTGGGTCATGTTCCGGTCGGTCCGTCTGACCGTCCTGACCGTGTTCGCCGTGCTCGTGAGCACGCTGTGGACCGTCGGTCTCTACATGTGGGCCGGCTACGGCTTCAACATCCTGACCAGCATGCTGCCGCCGCTCGTGCTGGTGCTGGCCATCGCCGACGACGTCCACATCATCCAGCACTACACGCAGTGCCGGCGCGAGGGCGCCGATCACGAGGGCGCGTGGAAACACACCGTGCGCCACCTGATCACGCCGCTCTTCGCGGCGAGCGGAACCACCGCGCTCGGGCTGCTCTCGCTGGCCACGAGCCCCGTCGACGCGGTGCGCACGTTCGGCATGGGCGCCGCGCTCGGCGTGATGGTCGACTTCGTCATCTCGATCGTGCTGATGCCGACGCTGCTGGCGTTCGTGCCGGTCGCCGCCACCCCGCCGCCACAGGCGCGCTGGCTGCTCGGGCCGATGCGCGCGATCGGGCGTCTCTCCACGGCCCAGCCCGCGCGGGTCGTGCTGGTGGCCGCGCTCCTGCTGCTGGTCGTCGGGTCCGGCCTGCTGCGACTGCGCGTGGACACCAATCACGTGGCCTTCTTCAAGGACGGTCACCCCGTGCACGACTCCGCCGAGCTGATGGACCGGGAACTGGCCGGCATCTACAGCTTCCAGGTGATGCTCGAAGGGCCGCCCGAGTCCCTGCGCTCGCCGGACGCGATCCGACGCATCGACGCGCTGGGGCAGCAGCTCGGTCAGCTCGGCCACGTCAAGAAGGTCATCGGCCTCTCCGACTACGTGGCCCGCGTCCACGAGCCGCTGGCGCCGGCCGACGTCCGGGCCGGCAAGCGGCTGCCGACCGACGGCGACCTGATCTCGCAGGAACTCTTCGTCTTCGGGCTGTCCGAGGATGGACGACGCGAGCTCGAGAGCGTGGTCTCGACCGACTACTCGCGGACGCAGATCATGGTGAAGCTGGCGTCGATGAGTTCCGACGAGGCCTTCACCGAGGTCGAGGAGGCCGAGCGCCTGTCGCGCGCGATGTTCGCCGGCACCGGCATCACGCCGACCGTCACCGGCGCCGGCCGCCTGTTCGCCACGCTCGACCACTACCTCGTGACGTCGCAGGTGTGGAGCTTCGGCACCGCCTTCGTCTCGGTGTTCGGGGTGATTTTCCTGGTGTTCCGGTCCTTCCGGTTCGGCGTGCTCGCCATCGTCCCCAATCTCGTCCCGGTGCTGGTGGTGCTCGGCGCGATGGGCTGGCTCGACATCTCGATGAACGTCGCCACCGTGATGGTCGCGAGCATCGCCCTCGGGGTGGTCGACGATGACACGATCCATTTCATCAGCCGCTATCGCCGCGAAGCCCGCAACGGCAGAACCACCGACCAGGCCATCGCCATCGCCACCGAGGAAGAGGGACGGGCGTCGCTGACCACGGCGATCATCAACACCCTCGCGTTCTCGGTGCTGTTGCTGTCCGACTATCGTCCGTCGGGCTGGTTCGGCGGCCTGCTCGCGTTGACCATGGCGGTGGCGTTCCTCGCCGAGGTGTTCCTCCTGCCGGCGATGATCAAGCTGCTGCCACGCTGGTTCGCCGCCGAGCATCTTCGCCATGCCTAGACGTGCCCGATGCGTCGTGCTGGCAGCGCTCGCGCTGAGCGCGGCGGCCGGCGTGGCGCAAGCGCAGCCCGGCATCACCCACCGCGGGAGTGCCGCGGTGATGGTCGACACGCTGCCGGGTGTCGACGCCACCGAGATGCGCATCAGGCTCGAGGACACCGTCGACGTCGAGGTCGACCAAGCCTGGGTGATCCGCGCGGGCAGCTGGGTCGACGTGCTGGCCGGCACGCGCCGCAGTGACGGCGTCAGGGACTTCGTCTACCAGCCTGGGGAGATCTACGCGCGCTATCGCCAGCCGCGCTTCGATCTGACCGCGGGGTTCCAGCGCGTGGTGTGGGGGACACTCGACGAGATTCAACCCACCGATCTCGTCAACCCGATCGACGTCAGCCGGTTCCTCTTCGAGGGGCGGGGCGAGGCGCGCCTGCCGGTGCTGGCCCTGCGTGGCCGGGTCTTCCTGCCGCACGAGACGACGGTCGACGCGGTGTACGTGCCGTGGTTCCGGCGCGGCCGCTACGATCTGCTCGACGAGGCCACCTCGCCGTTCAATCTGCTGGCCGACCGCTGCAGCGCCGCTGCCTGCGTGGCGGATCTTCCTGTGCCCGGCGCGCAGCCAGTGTCGGTGCCGCGCCTGGCGAGCGACCCGTCCCGCACGCTGCGCCACGGCAGCGTGGGCGCGCGCGTGAGCCGACCCCTGCGCGTGGTGGACGTCGGCGCGAGCGTCTTTCGCGGATGGCAGGCGTTCCCGCTGGTGACGCTCGGCGCGGTCGGGGTCTCGCCGCAGGGACCCAACCCGGCGGTGGTGCTCGAAGAGCGGTGGTCACGGATCACGATGGTCGGCGGCGACGCGGAAGCGGCCCGCGGCTCGGTGACATGGCGGGCCGAGGGCGCGATGCTGGTAGACACGCCGGTCCAGGCCGGGGTCGGCGGCGGGCTCGTCGATGGCCGCAGTCTCCAGGTGGGGGCGGGCCTCGACTGGACGGTGGGGCCGTGGCGGACGTTCGGCAACGTCATCGGTCGTCGTGCATGGGCCGTCGGCCCCGAAGCCGCGCGTGTGCCGTCGACGGGTGGCGTCCAACTGGTGGGCGGCGCCGAGCGCAAGTTCGTCCGCGACACCCGCGTCCTGCGCGGTTTCGCCGTCGTCGACCCCACCGAGGGGACGGCCTTCGTCCGGGGCCTGGGCGCGTGGAACGTGCGTGACAATCTCTGGGTCGAAGGGTCGGCTGCGTGGTTCACTGGCCAGGGCGTCGATTTCCTTGGCCAGTACACCGACCGCGATTTCGTCTCGGTGCGAGTGAAGTACTACTTCTGATGGTGAGAAGCGCGGCGACGTCGGGAAATTTCAGAATTTCAGAATTTCAGACCTTCGGGCTTGCAGCACCTCAGTCGACGTCGATCGCCAAAGATGGCGGTGGCAGGACGATTGTGAAATTCCGCCATTCTGAAATTGCGACGCTTGTGCCATGAGACACACCCGCCTGACTGCCACGCACACCTCTCCCTACGCGCAGGGCTCGGTGCACGCCTATGTGCTGCACGGCGAGGTGCCGACGCTCGTCGATGCGCCGACGGCCGACGCCAGTTTCCTGGACGGCATCGACGAGGCACTGCGGGCGCAGGGTGACGGGCCGCTCGCGCAGGTCATCGTGACGCACGGCCATCCCGACCACATCGATGGCGCGGCCGCGGCGCATGCCCGCTGGCCACAGGCCGTGTTCCGCAAGCGCGCCCCGTTGCCCGAGGGCGACGGCGTGCCGTGGCAGGTGATCGAGAAGGAGCCGATGATCACCGCCGGAGATGGCCAGCTCTGGGCGCTGTTCACGCCGGGCCATGCGCCGGACCACACGTGCCTGTTCGATGTCCACAGCGGGACGCTGCTCGGCGGCGATCTCGCCATCAACGGCACGACCGTGGCGATTCCGGCCGACTACGGCGGCAACCTGCGGCAGTACCTGCAGTCGCTGCGGGCGGTGCTCGACCTGCAGCCGCGCGTCATCCTGTCGGGGCACGGCGAGCCCATCCTGATGCCGGCCTCGCTGCTGCGCGGGTACATCTCGCACCGGATGACCCGCGAGCGCGAAGTCCTCGAATGCCTGGCCGCCGGCATCACCACGGCTGACGCCATCGTCGACCGGCTGTATGCTGCGACGGCCGACGCGCTGAAGCCCGCCGCGCGGCAGAACGTCCTCGCGCACCTCCGGAAGCTGGCGGAGGACGGGCGCGTGGATCCCGCGGGCGATGACTGGCACCTCCGGAGCGCCTGATGCTGCTGTACGCCACCGACCACGGGCTCGTCCTCGTTTCCGACGGACGTTCGCTGCGACTCCCCGACCTCACGTTCGACGCCCTGCTTCAGGAGGCCGCGCCGCTGGCGACGCTGCAGGCACATGCCGCGCAGGCGGCCGACGTCGATGGCACCACGCCGCAGGTGCTGCGTGCGCCCATCGGCTCGCAGGATGTCTGGGCGGCTGGCGTGACGTACTACCGCAGCCGCGATGCGCGGATGGACGAGTCGCGCGACAGCGGCGGCGCGACGTTCTACGACCGTGTGTACGAGGCATCGCGACCGGAGCTCTTCTTCAAGTCGACGGCGGCCCGCGTGGTGGCCCCTGGTGGCACGGTGCGCGTGCGGCGCGATTCGACCTGGTCGGTGCCCGAGCCGGAGCTGGTGCTGGTGATCAACGCGGCTGGCGCCGTGGTGGGCTACACCGTCGGCAACGACATGAGCGCCCGTGACATCGAGGGTGAGAACCCGCTCTACCTGCCGCAAGCCAAGCTGTACGACGGCAGCTGCTCGCTCGGGCCGGCGGTGCTGTTCACGGCGGCGCCCTTGCCCTCCACCACCGCCATCCGCCTGCGCATCGTCCGCGGCGGGTCGGTGGCGTTCGAAGGCGAGACGACGACGGGGCAGATCAAGCGTGGCTTCGACGAACTGGCCGGCTGGCTGTACCGCGAGTCGACGTTCCCGGTCGGCTGCTATCTCTTCACGGGCACGGGCATCGTGCCGCCGGATGCGTTCACGCTCGCCAGCGGCGACGAGGTGGCCATCAGCATCGACGGCATCGGGACGCTGACCAACACCGTCGCCTGAGGCGGTCTCCCGTGACGGCCGGCTGGGACAGCCGGCCCTACCCACCCGATGCGGTCGTCACATCACGACGTCGCGATCTCGTCTTCGACCGGACGCGTGCTGCCGGCGCGGGTCGCGGTGATGAGCGCTTCCATGTGCCCGAGGTAGCGATCCAGCGCGACGCGGCCGGCGCGCGTCAGCGAGTACTCGCTGCGGGGCAGGCGTCCCTCGAACGTCTTGGTGCAGCTGATGTAGCCGGCGTCCTCGAGCTTGCGCGCGTGCACGCTCAGGTTGCCGTCGGTGGTGCGCAGCAGCGTCTTGAGGTCGTTGAACGACAACTTGTCCCGGACCGCAAGTGCGCTGACGATCGCGAGGCGCAGGCGCTCGTGGATGAGCTTGTCGAGGTTCAGTGGAGACGACGGGTCGGCATGCGAGTCGATCGACCGCACGCGCGGTCGAAAGCCTCGCAGACGGCCGACAGGCACATCGTCCTGCGTCCGTAAGCGTTCAGTCATGGGCACCTGGCGGAAAGGGCCGCCGAGTGCATCCTACGCTCGCCTTTGTCCCGTCTCAAGGCAATTGGCCCCAGCCAACCCGGCAGCCTCGTACAATGACGGCCATGGCGACCAACCCGAAGGGGTATGCCAATCCCCATCTCCTCATCGCGCCGGCGGACCTGGTCGACAGCCTCGATGGCCCGGACGCGCCGCTGCTGATCGACCTCCGGCCGGCCGAGGCCTGGGCCGCGGGACACCTGCCCGGTGCGGTCCATCTCGACCTGTTCGGCATCAGCCTGATCGACACGGATCCGGCGCCGCTCAAGGCGTTTCTGTGGATTCTCGAGCACCTGCTGGCGTCACGCGGCGTCTCGGCCTCCCGCCATGTCGTGGTGTACGACGAGAAGTCCGGCATGCGCGCCGCACGGGCGTTCTGGGCGCTCGAGTACTTCGGCCACGAGCACACCCGGCTGCTCGATGGCGGCTTCGGGGCCTGGCAGGCCGCTGGCCATCCCGTGAGTGCCGAGCCGGTCACCCCGCAGGGCACCTCATGGACCGGGACGCCCTCGGCCGATCGGATCGCGTCGTATCGGGACGTGTGGGACCGCCTTGCCGCCACCGACGTCGTCATCCTCGACACGCGATCGGATGACGAGTACACGGGCGCCGCGGTGCGCGCGGCGCGCGGCGGCCGCATCCCTGGCGCGGTACACGTGGAGTGGACGAGGAATCTGCGGCCGGATGGCTCGTTCAAGAGCGCCGACGAACTGCAGGCGATGTATGGACCGGTCGGCGTCACGCCCGACAAGGAAGTGCTGACCTATTGCCAGGGCGGCTATCGCGCGGCGCACGGCTACCTCGCCCTGCGCCTGCTCGGCTTCCCGCACGTGCGCAACTACGTCGGCTCGTGGAAGGAATGGGGCGACAGGCTCGAGTTGCCCGTGGAGACATCCCGATGAACAAGATCCTCGACTACATCCAGACGCACCGCGACGAATACATCCAGCAACTCAAGGGCTTCCTGGCCATCCCGAGCATCAGCGCCCTGCCGGACCACGCGCCCGACGTGCGCCGCTGCGCCGAATGGTGCGTGGCCGAGCTCGAACGCATCGGCCTGAAGAACGTCGGCCTGCACGAGACCCCGGGCCACCCGATCGTCTACGGCGAGTGGCTGGGCGCCCCCGGCGCGCCGACGATGCTGTACTACGGGCACTACGACGTGCAGCCGGTCGATCCGATCGATCTGTGGGAGACGCCACCCTTCGAGGCCACGGTGCGTGAGGGCGCGATCTACGCCCGCGGGTCGGCCGACGACAAGGGCCAGATCTTCATGCACCTCAAGGCCATCGAGGCGACGCTGAAGGAGTCGGGCACGCTGCCCATCAACATCAAGGTGATGCTCGAGGGCGAGGAAGAGGTCGGCAGCGCCAATCTCGACACGTTCATCGCTGCCAACAAGGACCTGCTGAAGGCCGACGTCGTCGTCATCAGCGACTCGCCGATGTTCGATCGCGACGTGCCGTCGATCTGCTACGGCCTGCGCGGCCTGGCGTACTTCCAGATCGATGTCCGCGGCAGCAGCACGGACCTGCACTCCGGGTCGTACGGCGGCGCGGTCGCCAACCCGGCGATGGTGCTGACGCAGATGCTGGCGCAGATGAAGGACAAGAGCGGCCACATCAAGATTCCCGGCTTCTACGATGCCGTCGTCGACGTCACCGAGGCCGAGAAGAAGGAGTTCGCGCGGCTGCCGTTCAACGAGAAGCGCTGGGCCAAGGAGATCGGCCTGCCGAAGCCCTTCGGCGAGACCGGCTACTCGACGCTCGAGCGCAAGTGGGCCCGCCCGACGTTCGAGGTCAACGGCCTGCTCGCCGGCTTCACGGGAGAAGGCGCCAAGACGGTCATCCCGGCCAAGGCGATGGCGAAGGTGAGCATGCGCCTCGTGCCCAACCAGGATCCGCAGACGATCGGCAAGCTCTTCGAGGACTACATGAAGAAGCTGGCGCCGAAGACGGTGGAGGTCACCGTCACGCACATGCACGGCGGCAAGCCGTGGACCACGGGCTTCGACAACGCGTGGGTGCAGGCGGCGGGCCGGGCCATCGAGAAGGGCTTCGGCCGCACGCCGGTGTTCGTGCGGGAAGGCGGGTCGATTCCGGTGGTGTCGACGTTCCAGGAGGTGCTCGGTCTGCCGAGCGTGCTCTTCGGCATCGGCCTGCCCGGCGAGAACGCCCACGCGCCGAACGAGTGGCTCGACCTCGGCAACTTCCACAACGGCGTGCTCGCGGCGGCCTATCTGTACGACGAGCTCTCGCGGGTGGAGTGACCACGCTGGGTAGGGCCCGTTCTCCGAACGGGCCGTCATGATCGCGGTCTGACGGTGACGATGGTCTGACGGTGACGATGGTCTGACGGTGACGGCCGGTTCGGAGAACCGGCCCTACCCGCCGAACCGGCCCTACCTGCCGATCACCGGTAGAGTCACGTGGCTGGCCTTGCCGGACTGCCGATAGACCCGCTGCGTCGCCTTGACGAACTGCGCCGGCGTCGCGTTGGGGATGTCGGTGAACGTCTGCGGGTTGCGATCGATCAGCGGCAGCCACGAGCTCTGCACGTGCACGACGATGCGGTGGCCGGCGCGGAAGGTGTGGGCCACGTCGGGCAGGTCGAAGCGAATGGTGTCGGGCACACCCGGCGTGAACGGCACCGGCGTCTCGAAGGACTTCCTGAACTTGCCGCGGAACGGCTCGCCTCGCACGAGAATCTGCTTGCCGGCCTGGGGATCGCCCGGGCCGGCCTCATCGAGCACCTTCACCACGAAGTCCGAGTCCGTGCCCGACGTCGAGACGTGCAGGTCCACGCCAATCGGGCCGCGCACGGTCACGTCCTCGGTCAGCACGGGGCTCTTGTAGACCAGCACGTCGTCACGCTTCGCGGCGAAGGCCTGATCCGAGGCCATGTAGTCGCGCGGCATGCCGATGGCCTCGACGCCCACGAGCGGCACGGGGTTGGCCGGGTCGCTGACGTACTCATCGCGCCCCTCCGTCATCGTCGGCGCCGTGGTCGAGAGCGTGCCGTCGGCGGCGAAGTAGTAGGCGCGGGCCGTGGCGCGTGGAGGCCACGTGTCGGCACTGAGCCATCGATTGGCGCCGGTCTCGAAGATCGACGCTGACGGCAGCGGGGCGGACGTCGTGCCCTGCAGCAGCCGCGCGAAGAACCGGTGCTCGATCTCCGTGCGATAGTGCGCGCCGGTCGCCTGCCCGAAGGCCATCTCGCCGGTCTTCGCGCCATCCCCCCGCGCCCAGCCGCCATGCGTCCATGGGCCCATCACCAGATGGGTCTCGGTCTTCGGGCTCTGCTCGCGCAGCGCGCGGTAGGTGCGCAGCGCACCGCTGAGGTCCTCGGCGTCGTACCACCCGCCAACGACCAGCACCGCCGGCGTCACGTTGCGGAAGTGCTTCCAGATCGAGCGCGCCTTCCAGAAGTCGTCGTAGCTCGTGTGCGCGTGGTTCTGCATCCAGTACGGGTTCTTGTCGAGCCCGTACGTGCGGCTCATCTCGGCAATCGAGCCCGCCTGGAGATAGAAGCGGTAGCCGTCGCGTGTGCCGTACTCGAAGGGCGTGTCGCGCTGGGGCCGCTGCGGCTGCGGTCCGCGCGGCGGGAACTGCACGTAGAACGAGAAGTTGTGCGCCAGCATGAAGGCGCCGTTGTGATACGAGTCGTCGCCCAGGTAGTAGTCGGTGACCGGTGCCTGCGGCGACACGGCCTTCAGTGCCGGATGGGCGTCGATCAGGGCCGCGAGGGCGTAGAACCCCGGATACGAGATGCCCCACATCCCGACACGGCCGTTGTTGCAGGGCACGTGCTTCACGAGCCAGTCGATGGTGTCGTAGGTGTCGGAGGACTCGTCGACCTGCGTCCCCGTCTTGCCCGGCACGTACGGCCGCACCTCCTCCCACTCGCCCTCCGAGAGGTAGCGGCCGCGCACGTCCTGGTAGACGACGACCCACGGCTCGTCGGCGAACTCGCGCGACGGCCCGGCCACCTGCGGGTACGTGTCGGGGCCGTAGGGACTCGCGCTGTAGGGCGTGCGCTGCAGCAGGATCGGGGCGCCACCAGTCGGGCAGACCTTCGGGGTGTACACCGCCGTGTGCAGCCGCGTCCCGTCGCGCATGGCGATCAGGTGTTCCGCCTTGACGTGGGTGTCGCGCGCGCTGCGCGTCGGCGGCGGTGCCGTGCCGGGCTGCGCCAGCAGGGTGAGCGAACAGAGCGTGGCAACGGCGGACGCGAGGGCCGCGTGAATCGCGAAGCGCATCCGGAGATCGTAACGCGTTGATCGTTGGGTAGGGCCCGCTCTGCGAAGGGGCCATCAGGGGTTGGGTAGGGCCCGTTCTCCGAACGGGCCGTCAGGAGACGGCGGTCTGACGTGACGGCCGGCTCGGAGAGCCGGCCCTACCCTACGGCCCCTCCCAGCGCCGCCCACTCAATCGTTGGCGAGCACGGCGCCGATGCCGACGAGGAACACCAGGGCGCCGAGTCCGGCCCCGACCAGGAGCACGGGGAGCAGGGCGGGCGGCATCACCGCCTGCAGGACCTGGCCGGTGCTGTTGCTGGTCGCCCAGCCCGTGAGCTGCGACAGCAGGACATCGCCTCGGAGCACGAGCAGGGCCACCACGGCGACCAGGGCCACCAGCGGCTCGGCGCGTTCCATGCGATCCAGCGGACGCATGGCGCGGGCCCTCGCCTCCTGCCGCGCCTGCCACTGCGCGCGCCACCAGATGTCGTGCGCGGTCGGCAGCTGTGCGGCGTCCTCGGCATCGACTGCCTCGCGCAGCACGCGCGCCACCGCCTGGACCTCTCGGCAGGCGTCGCAGCGCGAGACGTGGTCTGCCAGGTCGGCGGGCCACATGCCCGACTCGCAGGCGCGGAGCACCTCGGCTTCCCGCGGGCAGAGGTCGTCGGTCATCGCATGCACCTCATCGGCGGATCCCCAGGGCTGCCGCCATCTTCTGGCGGGCGCGCGACAGCAGCACCCGCACACTGCCTTCCTTCACGGCCAGCGCCGCCGC
>LNFM01001841.1_pt1 | contig 46443 bp, 43 predicted proteins | sample 596031 | NCBI WGS metagenome assembly LNFM01 (sample SAMN04254537, study PRJNA301005) | activated carbon metagenome | isolation source: dual media filters at the Ann Arbor, Michigan drinking water treatment plant | place: USA: Ann Arbor
CTATCTATTGGGATCAAAGGGCCTTTCGGCCCTTTGCGGATGGGTTTGGGAAGGCAGAGCCTTCCCAAGAGTCGCCGGCACCACCCTCTCCCCCCCGCCTCGGCATCCAGTCTAAGCTCCGCCCATGATCCCCGCCCCGCAGAAACGTCCCGCCACCGGCACATCCATGGTGGTGACGAACCACCCCGCCGCCTCGGCCGCCGCCGCCGCCATGCTGGCCGAGGGCGGCACGGCCGTGGATGCGGCGGTGGCCGGCCTGCTGGCATTGTCGGTCTGTGAGCCGATGATGGTGGGTCTGTTCGGCGGCGGCGTGTTTCATCTGCGCGAGGCCGATGGGCGCCACACCATCCTCGACGGCCTTTCCACCGCCCCGGCCGCGGCCCACGCCACCATGTTCACCCCCGCCCGGCCGGATGATCCGCTGGTGATCGAGGCGGTGGACCGGGTGAACATGGTCGGCCCGCTATCGGTCGCCGTGCCGGGCAATCTGCTGGCCTGGAGTGCGGCCTTGGCGCGTGGCGGGCGCTTCTCGCTGGCCGATGTGCTGCAGCCCGCCATCCGCCTGGCCCGGCGGGGTTTCACCGTCTCTCACTACCTCGCCGATTGCGCCGCCGAAGCGGCGGCCGACATGGCGCGTGACCCCGCGATCGCGGCGCTGTTCCTGCCCGGCGGCAGCCCGATCCAGGTTGGTAGCCGGCTGCGCAACCCCGCCCTGGCCGAGACGCTGGAGGCCATTGCCGCCGGCGGGCCGGATGCGCTGCATGGCGGCGCGGTGGGCGCCTCCGCCGCCGCTGAGATCGCGGCCCGGGGCGGCATCCTGACCCTGGCTGATTTGGCTGGCCAGGCCATCGTCGAACGCGCGCCGATCCGCGGCACCTATCGCGGCTATGAGGTCCTGGCGCCACCGCCGCCCTCGGCCGCCGGCGTGCATGTGGCGCAGATGCTGAACCTGCTGGAGGGCTTCGACATCTCAGCCATGGGTTTCGAAAACCCCGCCCGCCTGCATCTCGTGGCCGAGGCCCTCAAAATGGCCTTCGCCGACCGCGCCGCCGCCACCGCCGACCCGGCCTTCGTCACCGTGCCGGTGGAGCGCCTGATCTCGAAGGAATACGCCGCCGAACGCCGCGCCGAATTCGACCCCGCCCGTGCCCGCGCCTGGGGCCCGGGCGTCGCGCCCGGCGAGGCGCATACCACCCATCTCACGGTGGCCGATGCCGAGGGCCGCATCGTCGCCGCCACCCACACCATCAATTCGCTGTTCGGCGCGCGCTTCCTGCTGCGCGAGACCGGGCTGATCCCCAACAACTACATGGCCCTGTTCAACCCCAGGCCCGGGCTGGCCAATTCCATCGCGCCGGGCAAGCGCGTCACCACCTCGATGTCGCCGATGATCATTCTGAAGGCGGGAAAGCCCTGGGCGGCGCTGGGCCTGCCCGGGGGCCTGCGCATCTTCGCCAGCACCTTCCAGGCGGTGCTGAACCTGGTCGATCATGGCATGAGCCTGGCGCAGGCGGTGGAAGCCCCGCGGATCTGGACCCAGGGCGGCAATCTGGAGGTCGAGGCCGGCTTTGGCGACGCGACCCGCGCGGCGCTGGCCGCCATGGGCCATCCTGTCCAAAAGGTGGCGACAGTGGCGGGCGGCATGTCGGCCATCCGTTTCCACGGGGATGGCATGATGGAGGGCGCGGCCTGCTGGCGGGCGGATGGCACGCCCATCGGCCTGGCCGGCGGCCCGGCCCGCAAGGGCGTGCGCTTTTTCCCCGACGCGCCTTGAAGCTGCTGCTCTGGCATTGGGGCCGCCGCGGCGCCGGGCCGCAGATGCTGATCGCGCTGGCCCGCGCCCTGGCGCCGATGGCCGAGGTCCGGCTCAGCATCTCCGCCCAATCCGACCTGCTGACCGAGACCCGGGGGCTGGGCCTGCCGATGGATGTGGTGCCGACCTATGTCTCCGCGTTGGGTTTCGTGGCCGGCTTCGCCCGCCTCCCCGCGCTGCGGCGGCGGCTGGTGGCCCAGGCGCGGGGCTGCGACGCCGTGATCAGCGTCATGACGCATCTCTGGACGCCGCTGGTCGCGCCCGCCCTGGCGGCGGAGGGTATGCGGTTCATTCCCATCATCCACGATGCCAGCCCCCATCCCGGGGACCCCGCTGCCTTCTGGGCCTGGCGTCTGCGGCGCGAATTATCCGCGGCCAGCCTGGCCGTCACGCTCTCGGCCGCGGTCGAGGCTGCCGTGGCCGCGGCGCGGCCGGGCCTGCCGGTGGCGCGGATGAGGCTGGGCGCGCATCTCGATCTGCCGCCGCCGCCGCCGGCGCCGCCGCGCGCGCCGGGCGGGCCGGTGCGGCTGCTGATGTTCGGCCGGCTGCGCGCCTATAAGGGGCTGGACCTGCTGCGCGACGCCTTCCGCCTGCTGCCACCGGGCGCCTTCACCCTGCGCGTGGTGGGCGATGGCCCGGCTGAAGCGCTGGCGCCCGGCCTCGCCGCACTGACCGGCGTCACCATCGAGCCCCGCTGGGTGCCCGAGGCCGAGATACCGGGTTTGATCGCCCAGGCCGACGCGCTGGTCCTGCCCTATCGCGAGGCCAGCCAATCCGGCGTGGTTCCGATCGCCCAGGCGATGGGGGTGCCGGTGGTGGCGATGCCGGCGGGGGGGTTGGTCGAGCAGATCAATCATGGGGTGGACGGGTTGCTGGCGGCCGCGATCACCCCGCCGGCCCTGGCGGCGGCGCTGGAACTTCTGCGCGATCCCGCCCGTTACGCGACGCTCTCGGCCGGCGCGCGGCACACCGGGCGACATTTGGCCGATTGGCATGCGCAGGCCGCATTGCTGCGGCACCTCGCCGACCCTGGCCGCGACTGGGCCGGTCTCGACCATCAGGCCCCGCCGGAGTAAGCCGCCTTGGCTCCGGCATGGTCCGGCTGCAGAGGGGTGAGATGATCAAGCTCGACACATGGCTGGAAGAGGCCGAAACATTGCTCGCCAGCACCCGCGCCCTGCGGCTGGACGGCACGATGGACGCCGCGGTCAGCGCCACCGTGGCCGCCCTGTCCGCCGGCAAGCCCTTGCTGGTCTGCGGCAATGGCGGCTCGGCATCCGACGCCATGCACATCGTGGGCGAGATGGTCGGCCGTTTCCTGAAGGAGCGCCGGGCCTTGAAGGCGATCTGCCTCTCTGCCAACCCCGCCGTGCTCACGGCCTGGGCCAATGACTACAGCTACGCCACCGTCTTCTCGCGCCAGGTCGAGGCCTATGGCGAGCCCGGGGGCGTGCTGCTGGGCCTCTCCACCTCCGGCAATTCGGAGAATGTCGTGCTGGCGCTGGAGGCCGCGCGGGCCATGGGCATGGTCACCATCGGCATGACCGGCCAGGGTGGCGGCAGGATGGGGCCGCTCTGCGACCATCTGCTGGCCGTGCCCAGCCGCTCGACTCCCGCGATCCAGCAGATCCACCTCAATTTCTACCATTGCTTCTGCGCGGCGGTGGAGGAGGCGATGTTCGATGCCTAAGGCGCCCCGCCAGGCCGCCATCCTGGTTGGCGGCCGCGGCACACGCCTCGGCGCGCTGACCGACAGCATCCCCAAGCCCATGGTGGAGGTGGCCGGCCGACCCTTTCTCGATTGGCTGATCGAGGAGGTGGCCCGCCACGGCATCCCCCGCATCACCCTTCTGGCGGGCTATCTCGGCCAGACCATCCGCGATCGCTATGACGGCAAACTGATCGGCGGCGCCCGGCTGGAGGTGCTGGTGGAGCCCGAGCCGCTGGGCACCGCCGGCGCGCTGCGCCTCTTCGGCGACCGGCTCGATGAGCGCTTCTTGCTGCTCAATGGCGACACCCGCTTCGACGTCAACCTGCTCGACCTCGCCCTGCATGCCGGCGATGCGCTGGCCACCCTGGCGCTGCGGCGCGAGGCGCCGGGCGCGCGCTACGGCACCGTCGAGATCGATGCCGGCGGGACCATCCATGGCTTCGCCGCCCGCTCGCCCGACCGCACCGGCCCGATCAATGGCGGCATCTATCTCATGCACCGCGGCATCACCGCGCATATCGGGCCGGGCCCGGTCTCGATGGAAAGCGATGTCTTCCCGGGCCTCGCCGCCGCCGGCCTGCTGCGCGGCGCGCTGTATGATGGCGGCTTCATCGATATCGGCATCCCCGAGGACCTCGCCGCCGCCCAGACCGTCATCCCGGCCATGGCCAGCCGCCCCGCGGTCTTCCTCGACCGCGACGGCGTGCTGATCGAGGATACGGGCTGGCCGCACAAGCCCGAGGAAGCCCGCTGGATCCCCGGCGCCGCGGCCGCGGTGAAGCGGCTGAACGATGCCGGCCACTTCGTCTTCGTCGTCACCAACCAGGCCGGCGTGGCCAAGGGGTTTTATCCCGAGTCCCAGGTGGGCGTCATGCATGGCTGGATGGCCGGGCATTTCGCGGCCCAGGGCGCCCATATCGATGCCTGGGAATATTGTCCGAATCACCCCGAGGCTCCCCTGCCACAATATCGGCTGGACTGCCCACGCCGCAAACCCGCCCCGGGCATGCTGACCGACCTGCTGGCGGCCTGGCCGGTGCGGCGCGAGGGCAGTTTCCTGGTCGGCGACCGCGAGAGCGACCTCGCCGCCGCGCATGCCGCGGGCCTGCCCGGCCATCTCTTCCCCGGCGGAGACCTGGATGCCTTCATCGCCGGGCTGCTGCCGGCGTGAGCAAGCCCGGCCGGCTGATCATCGCCGACCCCGGGCTGACCGGCGCGGCCGGACATCATCTTTCCTACAGCGCGGCCGTGGGCGCCGCTGCGGAGCGCGCGGGGATGCCCGCCCTGGTGCTGGCCCATCGCGGCTTCACCGGCGACCTGCCCGGCGGTGTCGCAACCCGGGCCGTGCTGGGCAGCGCCTATCAGAGTGCCGGCGGTGGCGGCCTGGCCCGGCGCCTCGCCTTCGGCCTGGCCGCACGGCTGCCCGGCGCCCTGGCCGGCATGGTCGCGCCGCCGCTGCGGGCGCTGCGCCGGGCGATGCGTGGCCAGGCGATCGATGGGCTGGGCGCCGAATTGGCGCCCGCCCTGGCGGAGCTGGCCGCCGGCGCGGGCGATGTGCTGCTGCTGCACAGCGTCTCCGGCGCCAATCTGCACGCCGTGGCGCTGGCGGAGGGGCTGGGAGAGGTCACGCTGCTCGTGGTGCTGCGCCGCATGCCGGCCGAGATGGAGGCCGATGATCCGGCGCCCGGGACGCTGCCCGCCCTGCTGCAACGCCTCGCCGCGCGCTTCGGCCCGCGGCTGCGCCTCTTCGCCGATACCGAAGGTCTGGCCGGCCAATTCGCGACGCTTTCGGGGCTTCCGGTGCGCCCCGTGCCGCTGCCCATCGCGCTCCATGTCCCGGTCGCGCGACCGCCTGGCCAACCGCCGCATGTCGTCTTCGCTGGCGGCGCCCGGGCGGAGAAGGGCTATCACCACCTCCCCGCCGCCATCACGGCCGTGGCGGGCCGGGCCCGCTTCACCATCCAGTCCGGCCCCGTCGGCGCAGAGGACGACCCGCTGGTCCAGCGCGCCCATCGCCGGCTGCGCGGCATGGAAGGTGCGGCACTCGGCCTCATCGAAGCCGCCCTGCCGCCGGCCGAATACGACGCCATGCTCGCCTCCGCCGACCTGCTTCTGCTGCCCTATGACGGCCCGACCTATGGCGCGCGCAGCAGCGGCATCCTGGCCGAGTCGCTTGCCCTGGGAATCCCTGCCGTGGTGCCGGCGGGCTGCTGGATGGCCGAGGTGGGCGGCGAGGACCGGGTCGTGGCGGTGCCGCACGGCGCGGCATTGGGGCCCTATCTGGCCCAGGCGCTGGACCGCCTGCCCGATCTCACCGCCGCAGCCCGCGCCGCAGCGCCGGCATGGCGCAAAAAACACAACCCAGACGTGTTGTTTCAGCGCCTGATGGCGCCACCCTGAGGCCGGCGCAGAGGTTGCCCCTGGGGGCCGCGCATCCTATAGCGACCGGCTTACACTTGCCTTAAGGACAAAAAACTCATGCGCGTCCTCGTCACCGGCGGCGCCGGTTATATCGGTTCCATGCTCGTGCCCGCCATGCTCGGCCGGGGTTGGCAGGTGACCGTGCTGGATACCTTTTCCGCCGGCGAACCCTTCCTGGCGCATTCCTGCGCGGATGCGAATTTCGATGCCGTGCGTGGCGATTGCCGCGACATGCGCGTGGTCGAACCCTTGCTGAAACAGGCCGATGTCGTGGTGCCGCTGGCCGCCCTGGTCGGCGCGCCGCTTTGCGCCCGCGACCAGATCGGCGCGAGCTCGCTCAACCGCGACGCGGTGGTGGACCTGATGAAGCTCGTGGGCAAAGGCCAGCTCGTCGCCTACCCCACCACCAATTCCGGCTATGGCGTGGGCGAGGGCAATGCCCCCTGCACCGAGGAATCGCCGCTCCGCCCCGTCTCGCTCTACGGCCGCACAAAGGTTGATGCCGAGCAGGCGGTGCTGGGCCATGAGAACAGCCTTTCCTTCAGGCTGGCCACCGTCTTCGGCATGGCGCCACGCATGCGGCTCGACCTGCTGGTGAACGACTTCACCTGGCGCGCGGTGAATGACCGGGCGGTGGTGCTGTTCGAGGCGCATTTCAGGCGCAACTACATTCACGTGCGTGACGTGGTGAAGGCCTTCCTGCATGGCATCGACAATGTCGGCGCCATGCGGCAGCAGGCCTATAATGTGGGCCTGTCGGAGGCCAATCTCTCCAAGGCGCAGCTCTGCGAGCGCATCGCCCGCCATGTCCCCGGCTTCGTCTGGCTGGAGGCCCCGGTCGGTGAGGATCCGGACAAGCGCGACTACATCGTCTCCAACGACAAGCTCGAGGCGACCGGTTGGGCGCCCGATCATGGCCTGGACAAGGGCATCCTGGAGCTGATCAAGGGCTACAAGATGCTGCGCAACGGGCGCTTCGCCAATGTCTGAGATGGTGGTTCCGCCCCCCGGCGTGTTGATGGACATGGCCTGCCGCTGCTGCGGGGCGCGGGCAGTGGAGCTGGTGATCGACCTGGGCGACCAGCCGCATTGCAATCGTCTGGTCCGCCCCGATGCGGCACCGGGCACCGACGCGAATTATCCGCTCCGGGTGGGTTTCTGCGGCGAATGCACGATGGTGCAGATCGACCACACGATCCCCAAGGAATCGATGTTCACCGACTACCCCTATGTCTCGGGCACGACCAAGACGCTGCCGGCGCATTTCCGCGCCACGTCGGAGCGGGTGGCCGCGGCCTATGATGTCGGCGCGAAGGATCTCATCGTCGATATCGGCAGCAATGATGGCACCTGGCTGAAGCAGTGGGATTTTTCCGGCGCACGCATCCTCGGCGTCGAGGCCGCGGGCAATGTGGCGAAGCTTGCGCAGGATGCCGGCGTGCCGACCTGGCACCGCTTCTTCAACGCCGAATGCTGCCGCGATATTCTGGCCGAGCACGGCCCGGCCAAGATCATCACCGCCTCGGGCGTGTTCTTCCACCTGGAAGAGCTGCACAGCGTGGTCGAAGGCATCGCGCTGCTGCTGGCCGAGGACGGCGTCTTCGTCGTCCAGGCGATCTATCTCGGCGGCATGGTGGAGAACACCGCCTTCGATCAGGTCTATCACGAGCACCTCTGCTACTACACGCTGAAGTCCCTTTCCGCCCTGCTGGAGCAGCATGGGCTTGAGGTGTTTGAAGCCGACCTCGTGAACATCCATGGCGGCTCGATCGAGGCACATGTCGCCCGCCGCGGCACTCGCCCCGTTGGCGCCAGCGTGCGCGCCATGCAGGCGACCGAAACCCAAAAGGGTTTTGGGGAGATCGCCACCTACCGGAAATTCGCCGGCGACGTGCTGGATCTGCGCACCCGCCTCGTCGCGCTGCTCGAGGGTTACAGGGCTGCCGGAAAATCCGTCTGGGCCTATGGCGCACCGGCCAAGGGGGCCACGCTTCTCAACAGTTTCGGGATCGGCGCCGATCTCGTCCAAAAAGCCGTCGAGAAGAACCCGATGAAAATCGGCCTCGCCATCCCTGGCGTTCGCATTCCCATCCTCTCCGAGGAGGGTGAGCGGCCGGATGCCTATCTGGTCCTCGCCTGGAATTTCATTGAGGAATTCGTGGCCAAGGAACGCGCCTATCTCGCCGGTGGCGGCGAGCTGATCGTGCCGATCCCCAAGGTCCATGCCTATGGGAGAGGCGACGCGTGAGCCTGCCCGATACTGTTCTCGTCTTCGGCGCCAGCGGCTTCGTCGGCCGCAATATCGTGGATGCGCTGGCCGGCCGGGTTCGGGTGATCGGGGTCAATGCCTCTGGCCGCGCGGTGCCGGGCTGCGAGGTCACGGTGGCGGCGGCGGAGCTGGACAGCCTGCCCGCCCTGCCGGCGGAGACCGCCATCATCCATGTCGCGGCCTTCCGCTATTACGCCTCGCAATTCGGCCGGCAACAGGCCGAAATCCTGCGGACGAATCTGGCGATGACCGATCATCTCTATGGCTTCGCGCTCGCGCGCGGGATCACGGAGATGCGCGTCGCCTCCTCCGCCGCGGTCTATCCCGCGAGCTGGCCGATCCTGGATGATGCACTGCCCTTCGACCTCAACGCCTGGCCGCATGATGGCGAGGCCGCCTATGCCTGGTCCAAGCGCTGGGGCGAGATCGCGGCCGAGCTCTGGCATCGCCGCGCGGGCATCAACACCATCTCCTTCCGCCTGACCAATCCCTATGGCCCGCATGACACGCTGGACGAGGCAGAGGCGCATGTCGCCACCGCCTTCGTCATCCGCGCGGCGGGTGATGGCGCCGAATTCGAGGTGCGCGGCAACCCCGATGCCGAGCGCGACTTTTTGTATGCTGGCGATGCCGCGGCGGCCTTCGTCGAATCGCTGAAGCTGCGCGGCACCCAGGCGGCGCTGAACCTGGCCTATGGCGAAACGCGCAAGGTCAGCGAGCTGGCGCATGCCGCCATGGCCGCCTCGGGCCGGATGCGGCCGATCAAGCTGGTCTCGCCGCCGCCGGCGGGGAACCCGGGCGTGCTGGTCCGCCGTTCCACCGGCGCGCGGCTGCGCGAATTGCTGCCCGCCCTGCCCGCATTCCACACGCTGGAAGCGGGCATGCAAAAGACCCTGGACTGGTATCGCGATGCCCTACGCCGATAGCCCCACCATCATCCTCGGCGCCGATGGCTTTTTGGGCCATCACCTCGTCGCTCGCTGGCGTCAGCGGGGCTGGCCGGTGCATGGCATCGGCCGCGCCGCGGGCGATTTCACCGATTACGCCGTGGTCGATGCCGCACTCAAGGCGGCCCCCAAGGCGGGCAGGATCTTCCACGCCATCACCCGCCAGCGCACGGGGCAGATCCAATACGCCATGCAGGGCGAATTGCTAGCCGACAATGCCCGCATCCACCTCAACGTGCTCGACGCCTGGCGCCGCCATCAGCCGCAGGCAAAACTCGTCTCGCTCGGCTCCTCCTGCACCTATGCGGAGAGCGATCACCCCACGCCCGAGAGCGAATTCGGCATCGGCCGGCCGCATCCCTCGGTGCGCGGCTATGCGCTGGCCAAGGAAATGCTGGCGCTGGGGTCGGAGACCTATGGCGTGCAATACGGGCTGCACTGGCTGCATTGCGTGCTCGCCACCGTCTATGGCCCGCATGCCCATACCGAGGATGGCCGCGCCCATTTCATGGCCGCGATGATCGCCCGCGCGGTGGCCACCCAGGCCACGGGTGCGATGGAATTCGAGGTCTGGGGCAACCCGCGCACGGTGCGCGATCTTTTGCATGTCGATGACCAGCTCGATGCCATCATCGCCGCCGATGCGGCCTTCACCGACCAGGTCGTGAACGTGACGCCCAACGCCCCGGTGGAGATCGGCGAATGCGCCCGCGCCATCCTGGCCGCGCTGGATTGGCCGGCCGCAATCATCCACCCCCCCGGATCCTTCCAGGGCGCCGGCTACAAGAGCCTTGATTCCGAAAAATTCCTGGCCGCCACAGGTTGGCGGCCCAAACTGAGCCTGCAGGACGGCGTCGCCCGGATTTTGGCGGCCGAGCGGGCGGAGAGCCAAGCTTCATGATGACCGTCTCGCGCACGCCCCTGCGCGTCTCCTTCTTCGGTGGTGGGACCGATTATCCCGAATACTTCGCCGAGCGTCGCGGCGCCGTGCTGGGCATGGCGATCAACCAATATGTCTATGTCGCCGCCCTGCGGCTGACGAACATGCTGGATTACCGCTACCGCGTGTCCTATTCGCGGATGGAACAGGTGGCGACACTCGATGCCATCGAACACCCGGTGGTGCGCGAGGCGATCCGCCATTACGGCTATGACCAGCCGCTCGATATCTCGATCATGGCCGATCTGCCGGCGCGCTCGGGCCTCGGCTCCTCCTCCTCCTTCACCGTGGGTTTCGTGAACCTGCTCTTTGAGCTGCTCGGCCGGCCCGCCACCAAGATGGATCTGGCGCGCGAGGCGGTGCATGTCGAACGCGGGCTGCTGGGCGAGAATGTCGGCGTGCAGGACCAGCACCACGCGGCCTTCGGCGGGCTGAACCGCTTCGACTTCCGCGGCGGTCGCACCCGGATTTCGCCGATCCAGATGACCGGGCCATGCCAGGCCTTGCTGACCTCCTCGCTCTTTCTGGTCTATACCGGCCTCACCCGCTTCGCCTCAGCCACGCTGGATGAGCAGATGGCCAAGACCAGGAGCGGGGCGGCGGATGCCGACCTGTCGCATCTCCTCAGCCTCGTCGACCAGTCGCAGAATGTGCTGGAGAGCGAGGACCCATCGGCGATGCTCGCCGATTTCGGCGCCATGCTGCATGAGGGCTGGGAGACCAAGAAAAAACTCTCCTCGAAAGTGTCCAATCCGCAGATCGACGGGCTCTATGATGCCTGCCGGGCGGCGGGTGCGCTGGGCGGCAAGCTCTGCGGCGCGGGGGCCGGCGGCTTCCTGCTGATGCTGGTGCCGCCGGAGCGGCAGGAGGGCTTTCGCGCCGCGATGCAGGGGCAGGCCGTCATCCCGATCGGGTTGGATACGCTCGGCGCGACCATCCTGAGGGGCTGATCATGCTGGACAAGCGGAAGACATCGCCGCCGCCGATCGCCCCGCCCGCTCGGCCGGCCGCTCATGACGCCGCGCAGCCGGTGTTCTGCATCATCGATCCATCGCTGAGGGATTTCATCGGCCACCACCATGCCTATGATGAGGCGGTGGCACGTGGTGCCGCGGCCGCAGGCTACCGCGCCGTGACTCTGGCGCACAGCCAGGTGAGCGAGGCCGTGGCGGGCACAACCCAGGTACTGCGCTGCTTTCGTCGTGATATGTGGGGACATAGCCCGCTGGCGCGACACGTCCCGGAACGCTGGCGTGCCCGCGGCGAAATCTATCTCGCCAACCGTGAATTCCTGGCAGACGTGAAGGCGGGGCTACGCCGGGTGGCGCCACCGGCCGGCTCCATCCTATTCGCCCACATGATCTTCCGCCACCAATTGCCGGCGCTGGCGCAGCTGGTGCTTGAGCAATCGCCGCATGGCCCGCTCGAAATCATATTGCTGCTGCGCTACCAGCCCGCCTTCTACGACAACCCCGCATGCGCCCGCGCCTTCGCGCAACTGGAAGCGGCGGCGGCATCGGGCCGCCGGGTGCGGCTCGCCTCCGACAGCGCCAGGCTGGCGCGCGAGCTCTCCAGCCTCACTCGCCTGCCGATCGAGGTGATGCCTATCCCGCACACGGCCCAGATCCATGCCGGCGGCCCGGATCCAAGCCCTGACCGTCCATTGCGCTTCGTCACACTGGGCAATGCGCGGGATGAGAAAGGGTTTGTGGAGATCCTCGACGCCATCCGTCTCCTGCGCGAGGCGGGCGAGCTGGAGGGGCTGGAGTTTACCCTGCAGGCGAATGACGCTGCGCCCGATGTGCAGCGCGCCATCGACAGCTTCAGCATGGTGCAGCCGCCCCAGGTCACGCTGCTGCGCCACGCGCTCAGCCCCGAGGATTACGAGGCCGAGTTGCTCGCAGCCGACGTCATCCTGGTGCCCTATTGGCGCGAAATCTATCGCGCCCGCACCTCCGGCGTGTTTCTGGAGGCGATGGCGGCGGGCAAGATCGTCATCGCCACGCGCGACACCTGGATGAGCGATGAGCTCGCCCGCCACGGCGCCGGCGTCCTGGTTGATGATCACGACCCAGCGGCAATCGCGAATGCGATCCGCGACGTTCGGGCCCGGCTGCCGGCACTGCGGCGGGCGGCGCGCTTGGGTCGCACCCAGGTGCTGGAGCGGCACAATCCCGATGCGCTGATCCGCCAGGCGGTCAATGGCCCGGCACCGGAGGAGCGTGCTGCGGCCGACGGCACGGTGCAGCGCATCGCCCTCTTTTACCCTTGGGGAAACCTGGCCGAACGACGCTCCGGCGCGGCGATGCGCTGCCAGCTTCTGCTGGAGAAACTCTCGCCCCTGGTCGGGGAAATCAGGGTCCTGCACGATGGTCCCTATTCCAACTTGCCGAGCTGGCATCGGGTCGGTGCGGCCATGCTGCATCTGCCGACGCTGGCCTGGCGCTGGGTCAGGCACCGCCTGACGCCGCTGGACGTGCAAGGTAGCACCATATCTGATGGCTGGGCGCCGGACTGGCGGCAGGGCAATGTCTCCGCCCGCATGGCCACCTTGCGGATGCGCCACCATCTCGCCCGGCAGGTATTCCGCGCGCCCTTCAGATTGTTGCCGCACCACCAATTCGGCCAGGAGCGGATGCTGTGGTTCTTCCTGGAACGGCATCTCGACCATGCCTTCCGGGCCCAGGCCGCGCAGATGGTCGCCTGGGCCGATGTGGTCATGCTGGAATACCCGATCTGGGCCGACATCGTCGCGCCGCTGTGCCAGGCGGCAGGCAAGCGGCTGATCATCACAAATTACGACGTGCTGTCGCAACAGGTCACCGCTTGCGCCCGCCTGCGCCGGGTGACCGAGCGGCTGGAGCTGCGCGGCATGGCCCTGGCCAGCGAGGCGGTCTGCGTCTCCGACGCCGACCAGGCTTTTTTCGCGGCCAAGGGCATCGCCACGACCGTGATTCACAATCCGATCGACGTTGACTACCTGGCGGTGCGGCCCGCCTGTGACCTTCGGCTGGCGCTCAGTGCGCTGTTTGACGTCGTGCTGCCGCAGGGGCCGGTCTGCCTTTTCGTCGGCAGCCACTTCGGGCCAAATATCGAGGCGATGAACCGCGTCCGCGCCATCGCGCTGGACATGGCGGGGGATGCGGAGCCGGTGGCCTTCGTGATCGCCGGCGATTGCGCGGCGCCCGGTCGCGGCTCGAATTGGGTGGCGCTGGGCAGTGTGGACAGCGCAGTGCTGGCGTTGCTCTATCATCTGGCGGAGCTGGTGCTCGTGCCGCTTTCCGCCGGCACCGGCAGCTCGATAAAGACAATTGAAGCGCTGGCCGCCGGCAAGGCCGTGCTGGGCACCAGTATCGCGCTGCGCGGGCTCAATCCGACGCCGGGAAAGGACAGCCTGCTCGAGGATGATTTCTCTCGATGGCCGGAGCTAATCCGCGCCACGTTGCGGGACGGGGCGGGCTTGGAAGCGATCGGCCGCGCGGCGCGACGCCTGGGGGCGACGTATGATTACCGGGTCCTCTTCGACGCCTATCTGCCGATGATCGGCCTCGGCTCCGCGCCCGCGCCGGATCTGGTGATCCCGGCGCGCCCACAGAATCTCGATCTGCCAAGGACATTGCTGGAACGCAGCGCTGCCCGGGGGCAGTTCGACATCGTCGAGGCGCTGCTGGCGATGCCGGAGTTGGCCGCCTATCCGCTCGATAAATCGCAACTGCGCAAACTTGTCGTCGCGGCGGGCGCCGCTGGCCGCTTCACCCTGGCCGAGACCTGCATGGCCCGGCTTGCCGCCATGCCCTCATCAGGGCAGGAGGCCCGCGCCATTCGCCGGTTGGAGCGGGCGCTGCATCACGATAATTTCGGCGGAGCGCAACGCATGTTGGCCAGGCTGCGCCGGGTGCGGGTGGCGCCGGGCTGCGCCAAGACGAAGATCACCCACCCGCCAGGCTGATCTGAGCGGCCCGCCGCTACCATGGCCCAGGCCCAGGCCCAGACCCAGACCCAGACCCAGGCAGGACCGCTCCACCCAGCGATTCGCCGGCCGGCCCGGGCAATGCAAAATCCGTCTCCGCCGCGCTTTCCAGCCACAGCATAGGCCAATAGGCCGCCATGACCCGGCGATAATCAAAGCCCTCGGCCAAGGCGCGGCCGGCCGTGGCCAGCCGTGCCAGATGATCCGCATCGGCCAGCAGGGCCGGCAGGATCTCGACCCAATCCGCCATGTCATCGGCGATCACCGCATGGCGGCCGGGTGTCGCGCCGAGCCCGCGCAGCGCCACGCCGGTGCCCAGGATGGGCAGCCCCGCGGCCATCGCCTCCAGTGTCTTGAGAGAGCTGCCGGTTCCGTCGGGGAGCGGGATCAGCGCCGCGCTCGCCGCTCGATACAGCGCGCGCAGGACGAGGTCCGACACCCTTCCCAGCGCCAGGAAGCCGGGCGAGGTTTCGGGCTCGGCGGCGCCGCCCACGACCACCAGCAGCGGCGCAGCATCGCCCATCCTGGCCGACAGAGCGACCGACAGCGCGCGCAAACGCTCCACCGCCACGACATTGGGCGGGTGCCGGCTGCCGACGAAGAGGCAGATATCGCCCGCCGGCAGCACGATGCCATGGGCGGCCAGCACCGCCCTGGGCGCATCGGGCAACGCCATGTCGGCCGCGCCGAGGTCCACCGGGTTGGGTACCACGCACGCCTCGATGCCCAGCCCTGCGAAGCGCTGGGCATCGGCCGGCGCGACCGCGACCACGGCCGGCGCCTGCCGCAACCCGCGATGCTCGAACCATCCGGTCACGCGCCGCAGCATGGGGGAGGCGGTGACCTGGTCCTCGATCACGTCATGCGCCGTCAGCACGCAAGGGATCCCCATCCGCCGGCAGGCCGCCAGCACCGGAACCGACCAGAAGCCGTATTCCAGCAGGACAGCATCGGCGCTGACGAGCGGCTGCACGAGGCGCGCGCGCATCACGGGGTCGAACCGGAATTGCAGATGCAACCACAGGAACAGCGCCTGGCGACGATGGTGCCAACCCAGCAGCGGCAGACATATGGCCTGGAACGCCAGCCAGCCGTAGCGCCGGGCCAAGGCGCCCCAGCGCCACTCGACAAGGTGGCTCATCTCGATGCGGCCGCGCCGGATGGTGGGGCCGAAGCCGGCCTGCAGCACCCGCACCTCCTCGACGTGTTCGCTGATGCAATCGGCCATCATGTTGCAGCGCTGGCTGGCGCCGGCACGGCGCTCGGCGAAATCGGTCCAGGGGTAGTAGATCTGCACCCGCCGCGGCGGTTCCGGCGGAAGCGGCCGGGGCGGCGCCGTGATGGCGGCCATGAAGGCCGCGCCGCCATGGCGGGCGAGGCAGGCGCCACGGTCGGCCGGGGCACGGCTGGCGAGCGCCGGCCAGGCGGCGCGGGCGGCGGTGATGGCGCGGGCCAGCGCCTGCGGATCGCGCTCGGGCACCTCGATGCCCGCGCCATGCAGCGCCAGTTCATCGGCCATCCAGGTCTGTGCGGTGCAAATGACCGGCCGCCCGGCGGCCAGCGCCTCCAGCAGCACGCCCGAGGTCCGGGCCTCGTAGATCGATCGCCAATAGGGCAGCAGGACGAGGTCGGACTCACCCAGCAGCGCGTCATAGGCGGCGGGTTCCAGCGCCTCATGCAGCAGCGTCACCTCGGGGGGCATGTCGCGCTGGAAGGCCGCCAGCGGCTCGGCCAGCACCGCAGAGAGATCATTGGCCTGCAGGGTGAAGCGCAGCCCGGACAGCCCCCCGGGCGCCTCGCGCAGGATCGTGATGGCGGCGAGGATCTCGGCAAAACCCTTCTCGTCGCGCGCATTGCCCAGGCTGACGCAATGCATCGGGCGATCATGCGGCGGCGGTGGCGCGGGCGGGCTGGCCGGCGTGTGCGGAATGGGCAGGACCTCCACCGGCAGGCCCACCAGCCGCGCCAGGCGTCGGGCGAGCCTCGCGCTGTCGGAGGCGAAGCGGATCCGCGCCCCGGAAGCGGCGGCGCGGCGGAAGCGGCTGAAGGCACGGGCGGAATGCGCGTCGGCCACCATCTCCGGCTGGTAGCGCAGCAGGGGCATGATGGTGACGTGATGCGGCAATCGTTCCGCCACGGCGGCGAGCCCCGCCAATTGCCGATGCGTCAGCATATGAGCCAGCAGGATGGAGCCGGGTGGCAGGCCCCCCGCTGGAAGGGCTGCGAGCAATTCGCGCGCGAAGCGACGGTTGCGCATGCCGACATCGAGCCAGCGCAGCAATCGCCCGCCCCGTTTGCGGTGGGCCCAGATATCATCGGTGAAGGCAGCGACGGCGCCGGTCTCGCGCGCGATATCGGCCGGCAGCGCCCGGTGGCCCAGCACCAGCGGAGCGAAACCCGCCAGCCGCGCCGCCTCGGCCACGGCGTGATCATAGGCGAAGTGGTGACCGACGAAATCGCGCAGGTTGGAATCGACAATGCAAAGGACGGGGCGAGGATTGGCGGTGGTCAGGCGTGCCTCCTGGCGCTGCGAAGCGGCGGTCGAGCCGGGCCTGAGGTAAACACAGTGAAACCGTGCCGGGTCAAGCCTGGCGCGGGCCTTCGCTCAGGCCGCGCCGCGCCCGGCGAGGCGGCGCGCTCCGGCAATCCAGCCCTCGACATTGAGCCGGCGGCTGATGTCGCCCAGCGCATGGCGCAGCTGCGCGGGGTCGGTATCGGCAAGGGCGACCAGGCGTTCATAGCCGATGAGGCGCAGCCAACCCACAGAGCCGGGTGGTCTCCATATTGCGCCGGCTTTGCGAAGACCGGGTTAACCCTTTTCGCTTTGGCCAGCGCCGTCCTGCTTCACCGGCCGTTAACCCAGCCCCGCTAGCTTCGCTGCTAGAGCCGGCATGGCCCCCAACCCGGGGGCCATCGGTGGTGGCAGGAAGCCCGGCACGTGCAACTCGGCACTCGCAATATCCGTTCCGCCGGCCAGGGCAGCGGCAGCATCGAGGTGACGCTGCCCAGCCCATTGCGCGACCTGGCGGGCCTGCCCTGCATGATCGCCCTGCGCGATGGCCTGCGGCCGGAGATCGTCCTGGCGCCCGACCTCCGGCCAGCGCGCGAGGCCCTCGCGCGGCTCTGGACCCTGATGGGGGAGGCGCTGGGGGTGACGCTCGGCGCCCTGCCGCTCGGCACCATCGGGATCGCTCTCAAGCCCGACTTGGCGCTGGATCGGTTGTCCTGGAGCGACGCCCTCGCCCTGGCCGCCCCCCTGCCCCATGCACCTGACGCGCTGTGCCGCATCACGCGCGCAATGGCCGTACACGCGGCGCCGCAACTGGGCCTGCATGATGCGCTGGCCGGTGGCTTCGGCGCCGCCCTGGCCTTCACGCTGACCGGCCGGGTGGCCGCGCCCGGTGACCAGGAAGCCTGCGACATCACCGCAACCCTCTGCCGCCCGCCGCCCTGCGGCTTTGGCGAGGATGCCTTCGCGCTGGCCCTGTGGTTGGCCTGCGGGCCCAGTCTGCGGGCCGTTCTCGCCCTGCATCTTGATTTCTGCGCCCACCCCGAACGCCTCGACGCGCTGCGCCGCGCCTGGCGCCAGGGCGTCGCCCTCGAACTCAACGGAGACTGACCCATGGCCCTGCAGCCGCAACCAGGCCCCGAACACATCCGCACCGCCGGGCCCGTCGCGGTGGGTGAGCTTGCGATGTCCTGTCTCGATCTCGGCCACCCCATGCATTGCCGCGCGCCCGCCGGCAGCGGCAAGACCGGGCTGGCGCTCGATCTCGCGCAATGCCTCTCGCGCCCGGTGCCGTTGCCCGTCGGCGATGACAGCTTCGGGACGGCCGCTTCGCGGCCCGCTCGGTCGTCGGTCGTTGCCTGAACAACCATCCTGTCACCTCGACAGCCCCGCGGAGGCCGCATGAACGATGCTCTCTACGCCTATGGCGTGATCGCGGCGGGCGCGGTCCCGCCCGCCGATGCCATCGCCATCCTGCCCGGTGCCGCGCTGGTCGCGCTGCGCGAGGGTGACCTGGCAGCCCTCGCCAGCCCGGTCCCGCGGGCATGGTTCGAGGCCGGGCCGCAATGCCGCAGCGAGGATGCCGCCTGGCTGGCCGAGCGGGCCACGGCGCATCACGGGGTGCTGGCGGGAATGGCGGGGGCGGTCCTGCCGCTGGCCTTCGGCGCCGTCTTCCCGGGCGAGGAGCCGCTGCGCGCCTGGCTGCGCGCCGGCGCGCCCAGGCTGAGCGCGGCGCTGGAGGCGTTGCGCGGCCAGCAGGAATGGTCGGTCACGCTGATCGAGGATGCGACCACCCACGCGACCTGGCTGATGGAGCACGACCCGGCCCTGGCCGCCATCGGCGCCGCGGCGCGCAAGGCCACGCCCGGCACCGCCTTCATGCTGGCCCGGCGCCGCGATCGCGCCCTGGCCGAGGCACGCCAGGCCCGCCGCCATGACACCGCCCGTGCCCTGGGCATGATGCTCACCGGCCTGGCCGGGCGGGTCTATCCCGCCACCACCCGCCAGGCGCAGGTGGTGGCGGGCTTCCATCTGCTGCTGGGGGCCGATGCCATGTCGGGGCTGCACGGCAGGCTGGCGCAGGAGGCGCGCGCGCTGGAGCCGACGGGCCTGGGCCTGCGCCTCTCCGGCCCCTGGCCGCCCTACGCCTTCGCGCGGGAGGCCACGCCGTCCCATGCCTGATCGCAAGCCAGGCCAGGCCCGGCCGCAGGCGCTGCGCCGGCTGAATGCCGCCGATGAGGTCGCGCGGCTCGGCTGCGGCCCGATGGGCAGCCGCGCCACGGTGACGGGCCTTTGCCAACGCCTCGGCCCCCCGCCCGGGGCGCTGAACCTCGATCCCGGCCCGCCGGGCCGCCTGCTCCGACGTCGGAGGATGCCATGACCCGATCTCCATCCAAGCGCCTGGGAACCGCTGGTGTGGCGGCGGCGGCCCTTGTCACCGCCGCCACCGGGCTGCTCGGCGCCGCCATGCTGGGCGGCCTGCCGCAGCCCTGGCTGCCGCAGGCCGCCGCCGGGGCGGGCATCGTCGGCGGGCTGCTGGGCTGCCTTGGCCTGTGGCGGAAGCCGCCACCGCCGGCGATGGCGCCAGCCAAGCCCGCGGCCACGCTGCCAGCCGACACGATGGACAATATCGCCGCCCTGCTGCGCGGCATGGCCGAGGAGATGGTCCGCCTGAAACGCGATGGCGCCGAGGCCAGCCGCAGCATGGCCGAGGCCCGGCAGGCCGGCCGCAGCGTGGTCGAGGCAGCGGGTGCCGCCATCGCCCGGCTCGATGAAAGCGCCGAGAGCAGCGCGATCGCCGCCCGCGCCCTGTCGCTGCTGCCCGGTATCGCCGACAGCCACGCCCAGCGCATCGAGCTGATGGCCGCGCGCGCCGAGCAGGCGCTGGCGCTGGTGCCCGATGCCATGGCCGCCACACCTGCCAGCGGCGCGCCGCCGGCGGCGATGCTGATGGCCCTGCGCGACGAAATCATCGCCGCCATCCCGCAGGCCGCGCCGGCCCTGGATTCCGCTGCGCTGGAAGCCGCGCTGGCCCGGCTGGAAGCCCTGCCGGCCGAGCTGGCCAGCGCCGCGCAGCCCCCCGACATGCTGGCGCTCGAGGCCGCGGTCGCCCGGCTGGACGCGCTTCCCGGCGAGATCGGGGCGGCGCTGTCACAGCCGCCACCGCTGGAATTTCCGGGCCTGGAGGCCGCCATCGGCCGGCTGGAGGCGGCGCGGCCCGACCCGATGCTGGCGCTGGGCGTCATGGAGGCGACGGAGCGCCTGGACGGCCTGACGGCGCAGCTCACCCAGGCGCTGACCGCGCGGCCCGCGGGTGAACCGCCCCCGGTGGCCGATACCGCCGAACGCGACGCCGCCCTGGCCGAGACGCTGCGCATGGCCCTGGCGCCGGGCCTGGCCGAGATCATGGGGCGGCGCTTCACCGCGCTCTCCAACGCCGCCAACCCGGCGATGAACGCAGTGGTGGAGCGGCTGGAGGGTGCCGCCGGCAGGCTGGAAGCCCTGCCCGAGGGGCTCATCCAGGCGATCAGCGCCGAGCTTGCCCGCCACGAAGACGCCGCCGCGCGCCTGGAAGCGCTGCCCGAGGCCTTCGATGCGGGTCTCAGCCAATGGCGGGGGGCGGTGGAACGGCTCGATGCCATTTCGGCCGACCTCGCCCAGGCCATCGACCACCAGCTCGGCCGATGGGATGGCGCAACCGGGCGGCTGGAGGGCATGCCCGCCGCGATCGCCGAGGAGATCGGCAGCCACCTCACGCGTTGGAGCGATGACCTGGCGGCCATGCCCGCCAGCCTCAGCGCGGCCGCGGGGCGGATCGAGGCGGCAGGGGCAGCCCTGCAGGACGGGCTGGCGGCCATGGCCACGCAGGGCGATGGTCTGGCCGAGGCCCTGCCCGCCCTGCTGGAGGCGCGGCTTGCGCCACTGGCGGTGGATATCGCCGCCGCCGCCGCCGCCGGGGCCGAGGGGTTGCAGGCGCATCTCAACGCCCTGGAAACCCTGGGTCCGGTGCTGGATCAGGTCACCGAACGGTTGATCGACACCGCGGACAGCCTGGCCGCCACCGGCCACAGCCTGCCGCCGATGGCCGATGCGGCCCGCCGGGCGATGGATTCCCTGGCGCTGGCCGCACAATCCCGCCAGGCCATGGCCCAGGCGGCCGAGCCGCAGCGCGCGGCGCCCGCCACCGCGCCGCGCGGCCCCGCGCCGCCGCTGCCGTCATCCGTCGCCGCCTCCATCATGGGCCGGCTGGCGGCGCAGGAGGAGCCGGCCATCGCCGCCGCCCTGATGCGCCTGGATGGCATCGGCAGCGAGGTGGCATCGCTGCTGCGCGACACCGAGACGCTGGTGGGCGCCGGCCAGGCCGCGCTCTCCCGCCCCGTCGCCAGGCGCGCGCCGGAGCTGCTGGAAAGCCTGGACGAGACGATTCGCGGCCTGCAATCCATCAGCACCGCCATCGCGATCGCCGCCGACCGACGGCTCGAACACGCCCGGGCCGGTTGAGCCCCCTGGCCGGGCGGCCGGCCCCGGTCCAGCATGGGGCATGCAGCACAAACCCCTCGCCTCCTTCGACGAACTCACCCTCGGCCAGGAATTCGCCTTCGGCACCCACAGCATCCCGGCCGGGGAGATCATCGCCTATGCCGAAAAATTCGACCGCCAGCCCTTCCACACCGACCCCGAGGCGGCGGTTCACGCGCCGCTTTTCGGCGGCCTCGTTGCCTCGGGCCTGCACACGATGGGGGTGGTGTTCGGCGCGGTGACGGGCTCGGGGCTGTTCCGTGACATTTCGCTGGGCGGCAACCGCATCGACACGCGCTGGCCCGCGCCACTGCGGCCCGATGAGGCGTTTTCGGTCATGGGCCGGGTGCAGGAGCTGAAACCCAGCCGCTCCCGCCCCGAGCTCGGCGTGGCGGCTTTCCTCTACGAAGGCCGACGCGTTGCAGATGGCGTGGTGGTCATCACGATGGAGGCGTCGCATTTCCTGAAGCGGTGACCCAGAGCGCGGGTTCGCCCAGGATTTCGGCCAGCCGCACGCCCAATGCCTCGACCAGCGCAGCACCCTTTTCCGGGGTCGCCCGCCGCGCATCGCCCACCACCCCGGTCGGCGTCATGTCGAAGAAGCTGCGGCGGAAATACAAGGCGCGGGGCTGCACCGAAGGGCGGTTGGCATGCGGGCCGAAAGCCTCGGGCAGGCGCTCCATCCGCACCGTGCCTTGCGTGACATGCATCATCATGGCGGTCTCCGCCTCGCAGGCATGCATCACGCCGGGCTGGTCCTGCAGAATTCCGGCAAAGACCTCGGGCGCGACCAGCCAATAGGTGCCGCCGGCCACCTTGCAGGCCGGGTGCTCATTGCCGATTTCGGCGACCGCCACGCCAATCGCCTCGGTATTACCGCCATGCGCATTGAGCAGCATCAGGCGGGTAAAGCCATGGCGGAAGACGCTGCGGGCGATGCCGCGCAGCACGGCCAGGAAGACCGGCTGGTCCAGCGTGATGGTGCCGCCGAACTGCATGTGATGCTCGGCCAGGCCATGCCAGACCACCGGCAGCACCACCACGGGCTGGCCCGCCGCGACCAGCTTTTCCGCCGTGCGGGCGGCGACGGCCTCGCCCAGATAGGTGTCTGTGCCGGTGGCGAGGTGCGGGCCATGCTGCTCCAGCGACGCGACCGGCAGGATCACCAGCGTGTCCTGCGCCGCGGCGGTGCGCAGTTCGGGCGCGGTCATCCGCGCCCAGAGAATCTCCGTCATGCCGTCTCTCCTTGGGGCTCAGGCAGCCGACACCGGCGCGCGGCGGCGGTCAACCGGCAGGGCGGGTGGTTCCACCCCGCCGGGCGCGGAACTTGACCGGCGCCGCCACTGCCCCAAGGATCGCGGCATGATCCTGCTCATCGACAACTACGACAGCTTCACCTTCAACCTCTTCCACTTCCTGGGCGATATCCTCGGCCCTGGGGGCGTGGCCGTAGAAGTGCGCCGCAATGACGCGCTGAGCGTGCAGGACGTCATGGCCATGCGCCCCGACGCCGTCCTGCTCTCCCCCGGCCCCTGCACCCCCAATGAGGCCGGCATCTGCCTCCCCCTCATCGCCGCCGCCGCGGAGACCGGCCTCCCCCTGATGGGCGTCTGCCTCGGCCACCAGGCCATCGGCCAGGCCTTTGGCGGCGTGGTGCTCCGCGCGCCCGAGCCCGTGCACGGCAAAGTCTGGGACATCACCCATGAAGGCACCGACATCTTCGCCGGCCTCCCCTCCCCTTTCCGCGCCACGCGCTACCATTCCCTGGTCGTCGAGCGCGAAACCCTCCCCGCCTGCCTCACCCCCACCGCCTTCACCGCCGATGGCCTGATCATGGGCATGGCGCACAAAACCCTCCCCATCTGGGGCGTGCAGTTCCACCCCGAGAGCATCGCCTCCGAACACGGCCACGCCATTCTCGAAAACTTCATCCGGCTGGCCGGCGCCCGCATCCCGGCATGAACGGCCTCAAGCCCATCCTGGCCAGGCTGGCCGCCGGCGAACGCCTGGCCGAGACCGAGGCCGAGGCGGCCTTCGGCGTTATCATGGCCGGCGAGGCGACGCCGGCGCAGATCGCCGGACTGCTGATGGCCATGCGCGTGCGTGGCGAGACGGTGGCCGAGATGACCGGCGCGGTGCGCGCCATGCGCGCCCGCATGCTCGCCATCGAAGCCCCGCCAGATGCGATGGACATCGTCGGCACCGGCGGCGATGCCTCGGGCAGCCTGAACATTTCCACCGCCACCGCCCTGGTGGTGGCGGGGTGCGGCGTGCCGGTGGCCAAGCACGGCAACCGCGCCCTCTCCTCGAAATCCGGCGCGGGGGATGTGATTTCAGCGCTGGGCATCAGCATGGAAACCCCCATCGAGGCGCTGCCCGGCGTGCTGGCCGAGGCCGGCATGGTCTTCCTGCTCGCACCGCGCCACCACGCCGCACTCCGCCATGCCGGCGGCGCCCGGGTCGAACTCGGCACCCGCACCATCTTCAACCTGCTCGGCCCCCTGGCCAACCCGGCGCGCGTCACCCGCCAGCTCACCGGCGCCTTCTCCGCCGAATGGCTGCGGCCGATGGCCGAGGCGCTGTCACGCCTGGGCACCACGCATGCCTGGGTTGTGCATGGCCAGGGGCTGGACGAAATCGCGCTCAGCGGCCCCACCCATGTCGTCGCCCTGGAGAACGGCGCGATCCGCGAATTCACCATATCGCCGGCCGATGCCGGCCTCGCCGAAGCCCCGCCCGAGGCCATTCGCGGCGGCGAGCCGGCCGAGAATGCCGCCGCCCTGCGCGCCCTGCTGGAGGGTGCGCCCGGCGCCTATCGTGACATCGTGCGGCTCAATGCGGCGGCCGCCCTTGTGGTGGCCGGGCGCTGCACCGATCTCAGGTCCGGTGCTGAACGCGCCGCCCACAGCATTGATAGCGGGGCGGCTCTCGGAGTATTGCAGCGCCTCCAGAAGGCCACCGCCCCCGCATGAACGCCCCCGCCATCATTCTCCCCACCGCGATGCCCGATACCCTTGCCCGCATCCTGGTCGACAAGCAGGCCGAGGTGACGGCCCGCATGGCCGTCCATCCCCAGGCCGAGATGGAGCGCGCGGCGCGCGACGCCGGCCCCACGCGCGATTTCGTGGGCGCCCTCTGCGCCGCGGTCGCCGAGGGCAGCACCGGGCTGATCGCCGAGATCAAACGCAAATCACCCTCCGGCGGGGTGATCCGGCCGGATTTCGACCCCGCTGCCATCGCCGCCAGCTATGAGCGGGCCGGGGCCAAGTGCCTCTCGGTGCTGACCGATGAGATCTGGTTCGGCACCACCACGGCGGATCTGAAGGCCGCCCGCGCCGCCTGCAAGCTGCCGGTGCTGCGCAAGGATTTCATGATCCATCCCTGGCAGGTCTTCGAGGCCCGGGCGATGGGCGCGGATTGCATCCTGCTGATCATGGCCGCTCTCACCGATGAGAGGGCCAATGAGCTGGAGGAGCTGGCGCGCAGCCTTGACCTCGCCGTGCTGCTCGAAGCGCATGACGAGCGCGAGTTGGAGCGCGCACTCGGCCTGGACACCCGGCTCGTGGGCATCAACAACCGCGACCTGCGCACACTCAAGACCGACATCGCGACGACCGAGCGCCTGGCCCCGCTGGTGCCGGCCGAAAAGCTGCCGGTGGCCGAAAGCGGGCTGCGCAGCGCCGACGACCTGCGTCGCATGACCGAGGCCGGCGCGCGCTGTGTGCTGGTGGGCGAGCACCTGCTGCGCGAGCCCGATATCGAGGCTGCCACCCGCGGTTTCCTGCACGGATGAGCCTCACCCATTTCGACGCCCAGGGCCGCGCGGCCATGGTCGATGTCTCGGCCAAGGCCGAGACCGCGCGGGTGGCAACCGCCCGCGGGCGGATCGTGATGGCGCCCGGCACATTGGCGCTGATCGAGGCCGGCCAGGTGGGCAAGGGTGATGTGCTGGGCGTGGCAAGGCTGGCCGGTATCATGGCCGCCAAGCGCACCGCGGACCTTATCCCGCTCTGCCACCCCCTGGCGCTGTCGAAGGTGACGGTGGACCTGACACCGGCGCCGCCCGATGCGGTGGAGATCGAGGCCACGGTGAAGCTGGTCGGCCGCACCGGCGTGGAGATGGAGGCCCTGACCGCCGTCACCATCGCCGCGTTGACCGTCTATGACATGTGCAAGGCGGCCGATCGTGGCATGCGCATCGAGGATGTGCGCCTGGTCCTGAAGGAAGGCGGCAAGTCCGGCCGCTTCGAGAGCGCCTGATGCAAAGCGTCGAGGCGGCGCGGTCGCGAATCCTGGCCGCCCTGGCCGCCACGGCGCCCGAGACCGTGGCGCTGGCCGCGGCCGCCGGGCGGGTGCTGGCGCGGCCGGTGACCGCCCGCCTGACCCAACCGCCCGCCGCCGTCTCGGCGATGGATGGCTATGCCGTGCGTGCGGCGGACGCCACGCTGGACGCCCGTTTGCGCGTGGTGGGCGAGGCACCCGCGGGGCATCCCTTCGCGGGCATGGTCGGCGCGGGGGAGGCGGTGCGGATCTTCACCGGCGCCTTCATCCCGGAAGGCGCCGACAGCATCCTGCTGCAGGAAGACGCGAGCGCTGAAGGCGCCGAGGTGGTGGTGCGCGAGGCGGTTACGCGGGGCCGCTGGGTGCGGCCGGCCGGGCTTGATTTCGCGGCGGGCGAGACACTGCTGCAGCCCGGGCGCCAGCTCACCGCGCGCGATATCGGGCTGGCGGCAGCGGCCAATCACCCCTGGCTCGCCGTGCACCGCCGCCCGCGCATCGGCATCCTCGCCACCGGCGACGAGATCGCCCTGCCAGGTGACCCGCTGCCCGCGGGCGGCATCGTCAGCTCCAACGCCCATGCCCTGGCCGCCATGGTGCGCGCCGCGGGGGGCGAGGCGGTGGTGCTGCCCATCGCCCCCGATGATGCCGATGCCATAGCGACTCTCGCCCAGGGGGCGCGCGGCTGCGACATGTTGGTCACCACCGGCGGCGCCAGCGTGGGCGACCATGATTTGGTGCAGAAGGCGCTCGGGCCCGGGGGTTTCGCGCTGGATTTCTGGAAGATCGCCATGCGGCCGGGCAAGCCGCTGATCTGGGGCCGGCTGGGCGAGACGCCGATGCTGGGCCTGCCGGGCAATCCGGTCTCCGCCCTGGTCTGCGGCGTGGTGTTTCTGCTCCCGGCCATTGCCGTGCTGGCGGGACGGCCCGCCGCCGCCACGCCCACCGAAGCGGCCGTCGCAGGCGCGGTTCTGGCGCCGAACGACCAGCGCGAGGATTACCTGCGCTGCCGCCTGGAGGGCGAGGTGGCCACCCCCTTCCCCCGTCAGGACAGTTCCATGCTGAAGACCCTGGCGCAGGCCGATGCGCTGCTGATCCGCGCGCCGCATGCGCCGGGCTTGCCGGCGGGAAGCGCCGTTCGGGTCATCCGTCTTTCAGCATTGGGCGTGTAGAGCCGGGCGCCGGCCCAACGTGAACAACTCAGGCACAAACTGCTTTACAGCGGATGAGAACCTACCTAGAACACATCATAGATTCCCGGTTTGTTCGGCAGTCGGCCCGCAGAAGGTCTCTGGTTGATGCTCACGCGTAAACAGCACGAGCTGCTGATGTTCATCCAGAAACATCTCAATGAGACCGGCTTTTCGCCGTCTTTCGAGGAGATGAAGGATGCGCTGAAGCTGAAGTCCAAATCAGGCATCCACCGGCTGATCACGGCGCTGGAGGAGCGGAATTTCCTTGCCCGCCGCGCCCACCGCGCCCGCGCGCTGGAGGTGTTGCGCCTGCCCGAGGATCTCGGCCCGCGCCGCCAGCCGCGCATGCCCGAGGCATCGCCACCGCCCAGCAATGTCATCGCCGCCAATTTCGCCAGGGCGCCCAGGCCGGCCGAACCCGCTTCACCCGAGACCATCTCCCTGCCGCTCTTCGGCAAGATCGCCGCCGGCGTGCCGATCGAGGCGATGCGCGATGTCGGCAACAATGTCGACGTCGCGGCCTCCATGCTGGGTTCGGGCGAGCATTACGCGCTCGAGGTCGCCGGCGATTCGATGCAGGATGCCGGGATCCTCGATGGCGACACCGTGCTGATCCGCCGTGGCGAGGTGGCGGAGAATGGCGCCATCGTCGTGGCGCTCGTCGATGAGAACGAGGTCACGCTGAAGCGGCTGTGGAAGCGCGGCGGCACGGTGGCGCTGGAGCCGGCGAACAAGGCCTATGAGACCCGTATCTTCGGGCCCGACAGGGTGCAGGTGCAGGGCAAGCTGGTGGGGCTCCTGCGGAAATACCATTGATGCGCGGGCTCATCCTGGCGGCGTTGCTGTGCGCCTGGCCGGCCTGGGCGCAGGCGCCCTATTCCGGGGCGGAATGGGGGCGGCTTGCCACACCCGTGCCGGGCGCCACCCGCATCATCGGTGGCACCGGGCTGGGCTGCATCGCGGGTGCCGCGCAACTGCCGGCCGAGGGGCCGGGCTTTGAGGCTGTGCGGCGCTACCGCAACCGCCATTGGGGTTCGCCGCAACTCGTCGCCTTCCTGGGGCAATTCGCGGCGGAGGCCCGCGCCGCCGGCTTTCCACCATTGCTGATCGGCGACATGTCGCAGCCCCGCGGCGGGCCGATGTCCTCGGGCCATGCCAGCCACCAGAACGGTCTCGACGCCGATATCTGGCTGGACCTGCGCGGCCTGCCCGCCGGCAGCCGGGCCTGGGCCGAGGGCGAGGGCCCGCCGGTGCTGGTGCTGCCTGACGAGTCCGCGGTGGACCCCAGCCGCTTCACCCCAGCGCATGCGCGGCTGATCCGCCTCGCCGTCAGCCAGCCCGGGGTGGACCGCATCCTGGTCAATCACGGCATCAAACGCAGCCTGTGCCAGATGTATCGCGGCGAGGCCTGGCTGCGCCGGGTCCGCCCCTGGCGCGGGCATGACAGCCATATGCATATCCGCCTGCGCTGCCCGGCCGGCCAGACGGATTGCCAGGACATCGCCCCGCCACCGCCGGGTGATGGCTGCGATGCCAGCCTGGACTGGTGGCTGAGCGCCGAGGCGCGCAACCCGCCGCGCCGCCCGCCCGGCCCGCCGCCCAGCATGCCGGCGGCCTGCGGGCCAGTGTTTTCAGCGCGGTAGGATCGCCTCCAGCGAGGTGCGGATCACCGCGGCGAAGGGTCCGGGCGCGGCCAGCCCGGCCTCCAGCGCCGGGAAATCCATCCGGCTCTCCACCCGCAACACCGGCATGCCAAAGGCCTGGCACCACATCGCCATGTCCGGGTTGATCAGCTCGGTCCCGCTGACCTGACCGGGATGGGCGCGCTCCTGGTGGATCCGGATCGAGCCATAGCTGCCATTGTCGCTCAGCAGCAGTTTGATCGGCGCGCCGCGGGCCTGGGCCACCGCCAGCTCCTGCCCGGTCATCAAGGCGCCGCCATCGCCCAGCGCGCAAATCACCTGCCGGCCGGGGAACCGAAGCGCCGCGGCCACCGCCGCGGGCATGCCGCAACCCATCGCGCCGGACTGGCTGGGCAGCAGGAGCTGCCCGGTCTTCCAGGCCACCTTGCGATAGAACGGCGCGGCAAAGGTGCCGGCATCGAGCGTGACGATGGCATCGGGCGCGGCGACCCGCCCCACCAGCGCGGCGATCTCTGAAAACGCCAGCCCATCCGGCCAATCCCTCCGCACCTCACGACAATCCGCGACATGGATGGCCCGAAGCCGGGCATTCCAGGCGGCGCGACCGGCCGGTGGCGGCCCCGGCGGCAACCCCATGGCCGCCAGCAGCGCATCGGCATCGGCATCGAGCGCCAGATCGGCGGGAAAATCCCAGTTCAGCCGGGCCACGTCGCGGCAGACATGCACCAGGCGCTGGCCCGGGGCCGGCCAGGAATAGCCCTGTGTCGTGATGTCATGCAGCCGGGTGCCCAGGGCCAGCACCAGATCGGCCTCGGCGAAGGCCTTTCGCTGCTCATCGGGGTTCCGCAGCCCCATGTCGCCGGCATAGAGCGGGTGGTCATTGGGAAACAGCGACTGCCGGCGGAAGCTCACGGCCACCGGCACATCCCAGGCCTCGGCGAAGCGACGCAGCAAGGCCTGGCGCGCGCCCGAAGCATCCTCCAATCCATGCCCCACCAGAAGAATGGGCCGCTCGGCCGCGGCCAGCATGGCGGCGACGGGGCCGGGGTTGGCCGGCACCGCCGGCGGCGGCGTATAGGGCAGCGGCGCGGCGGCGCATTCCATCGCCAGGATATCCTCGGGCAGGCTGAGCACCACGGGGCCGGGCACGCCCTGCGTCGCCATCGCCCAGGCCCGGGCGATCAGCGCCGGCACCTGGTCGGGCGTGCGCGCCTCGCCCACCCATTTCGCCACATCACCGAACATCCGCTGGTAGTCGATCTCCTGAAATGACCGCCGGCGCAGGTCGCGCGCCTCCACCTGGCCGATCAGCAGGATCAGCGGCACGCAATCCTGCTCGGCGGCATGCAGCGCGATGGCGGCGTTCGAAGCGCCCGGCCCGCGCGAGACCAGCACGACCCCAGGCCGGCCGGTCAACTTCGCATCGGCCAGAGCGGCGAAGCCCGCGCCGCCCTCATGGCGCGCCACCACCAGATCGATGCCGGAGCCCTGGCTGGGATGCAGCGCGTGCAGCAGCGCGATGTAGCTTTCCCCGGGCACGCACCAGGCGCGGTCCACCCCCCTCTCGGCAAGGAATCGGACGAGGCGTGCGGCGGCGGTGGGCTGGGTCATGGGGCGGCAATCTGTCGCAGCCGCGGGAATGCGAAAAGCCCCGGGCGGAACCCGGTATCGAGGGGTTCCGCCCGGGGCGGTGCGGCGCGCCGGGATGGGGGAGGCAACGCGCCGATCCTACGCCCCACCCCGAAGGGCCGGGCAAACTTGGCACTCAGCGCGTCGGCGCTGTCACCGCAGGGGCGATGGAGCCGGAGACATGGCGGCCATCACGGGTGCCGAACTGCACGCCTATGGCGGCCACGCGCCGATCATTGCGCGGCTGGCGATAGCTGCATTCGAACTGCTCCAGCCGCTGCTCATTCGCCCGGCAATCCATGCCAGCGGATTGCAGCCGGCGCAGCAGGGCCGCAGCGTCCGAGCCATCGGGATGGGCCGCCGCCAGGTCGCGTTCCAGCAGCCTGGTTCCCTCGGCGGTGCCGACATCGATGTAGCGATCGAAGGGAGCGCGCACCGGCCAGGGGCTCTGGCCGCCCCAGGCATAGGCGAAGACGCTCACGCCAAGGAACAGGATGCCGAGCGCAGTCAGCATCAGTTTGACGGTGTGCAGTATTTCTCCGTGGCGTGACATGGCGTTATCCTTTGAATGCGAGGTCAGAGTGCGGCCAGCAGGCCGAAACTGGGTTGCGGCGCGGGGGCCGGGGTCACGCTGAGCGTGGGATTGATGCCGGTGACGCGCAGCCCGTCCGTCGCCACCCGCGTTTCCAGCCGGGCGACCCGCTGGAACGACAGCGGCCGGTTGAACACGCAGTCGTAGTTGCCGGGGTTGCGCATGTCGGCCTGGCATTCAAAGCCGCCGCGGGCGAGGCGGTTCAGCAGGCTGCCGGCATCGCTGCCGACGGGGTGGAGCAGGTTCAGCTCCTGCGCCAGGCGGCTTTCGGAATTGTAGAGGCCGGCCGACATGAAGCGCTGGGCGTCGTTATGGACCTTCACCGGCTCCGGCCCGCCGGCGATGGCGGCGTAACCTGCGAGGCCGGAGAACATCATGGCGCCGACAAGGGCGGCGTTGCGAAAGGTGCGGAGTGCTTCGAAAGTGATCTTCATGGTCTTTCCCCATCCATGAGTATTGCGATGAGGATGATGTAGACCGGGGCTTTGTCGGGGTGGTGTTGAGTGGTGTTGAGCGTTGTAGTGGCGTCCTGGCCATTGTCGTGAATGTCGCGGCCCTGTCGCGGACCCGCCTATTCGGCGAGCCCGGCCGCGTGTAGAAGGCGTGTTGAGTTTGAGAATGCTTCGCAATCCATGTCCGCTCTCGTCCCCTCCATGTCCCGCCTGCCCCGGTTCAATCTTCCCGGGCTGAGCATCGCCGGCCTTGTCCTGGCGGCGCTGGTGTCGCTGCCGCTGCTGGCGGTGCTGCTGGCGGCGGCGGTGCCGGCGGGGCCGGTCTGGGCGCATATCGCCGCCACCACCCTGCCGGAGATGCTGGCCAATTCCGTCACGCTGGCGGGTCTGGTCGCGGTGATGGCGGGCAGTGCCGGCGCCCTCACCGCCTGGCTGGTCACCGCCTGCCGCTTCCCCGGCCACCGCATGCTGGAGGTGGCGCTGCTGCTGCCGCTCGCCATGCCGGCCTATGTCTCGGCCTATGCATATACCTGGCTGCTGGATGCCGCCGGGCCGGTGCAGGGTGGCATCCGCGATGCCACGGGGCTGAGCTGGCGCGAGATGACGTGGTTTCCGGAAATCCGCTCACTGCCCGGCGCTGCCCTGGTGCTGGCGATGGTGCTCTACCCCTATGTCTATCTGCTCTGCCGCAGCGCCTTCCTCAGCCAGTCCACCTGCCTGGTCGAAGTGTCGCGCACGCTCGGGCATTCGCTCGGCCACACCTTCCTGCGGGTGGCGCTGCCGCTGGCGCGGCCGGCCCTGGCGGCGGGGCTCGGCCTGGCCTTGATGGAGGTGCTGGCTGATTTCGGGACGGTGCAGCATTTTGGCGTGCGCACCCTGACCACGGGCATCTACGAGACCTGGTTCGGCCTGGAGGATCGCGGCGCCGCCAGCCAATTGGCCGCAGCACTGCTGGGATGCGTGGCCATGCTGGTGCTGCTCGAGAGGCTGGCCCGCGGCGGCCGCCGCTTTCATCCCACCACCACCCGCCACCCGCCCTTCCGGCCCGTCGCATTGCGCGGCCTGCGCGGTGCGGCGGCGGCAGCCTGCTGCCTGACGCCCGTGCTGCTGGGCTTCGCCCTGCCCGCCGGCACGCTGTTCTGGCTGATGCTGGAGGGTGGCGATCCCTTGTCCTTCGGCAAGCTGCTGCCCTTCGCCACCAATTCGCTGCTGCTGTCCGGGGTGACGGCGGTGCTGGCGGTGATGCTGGCCGCGGTGCTGGCCTGGGGTGCGAGGCTCTCGACCGGCGCGGCCCCGCGCTGGGCGTTGCGCATCGCGGGGCTGGGCTATGCGCTGCCGGGCAGTGTCATCGCCGTGGGGACGCTGATGCCCTTCGGCCTGTTCGACAACGCGCTCGATGCCTGGACGCGGGAGAATTTGGGCGTTTCGGTGGGTCTGGTGCTGTCGGGCAGCATCGCGGCGCTGGTCTTCGCCTATCTCGTGCGCTTCATGGCGGTGGCGCTCGGCGCGCTGGAGAGCGGCCTGGCCAGGCTCAAGCCCTCGATGCGGGACGCCGCACGCTGCCTGGGCGCCAGTGGAAGCCGGGCGGTCTGGCGGGTGGAGCTGCCGCTGGCGCGCGGCGCCATGCTCTCCGCCGGCATCCTGGTCTTCGTCGATACGATGAAGGAATTGCCGGCGACGCTGATCATTCGCCCCTTCAACTTCGATACGCTGGCGATCAGGGTCTATACCCTGGCATCCGACGAGCGGCTGACCGAGGCTTCAACCGGCGCCCTGCTGATCGTGCTGGTGGGGCTGCTGCCGCTTTGGGTGCTCACCCGGGCCATGCGCCGTCCATCGTGAAAAACGCCGCTTGCTGAGGCCGTTTAGACTTTGCAAAGCCTGATCTGCTAGCCAAAGAGCGCCGCGGCGCGCGGACACCAACCCTCCGAACCTCGGCTTGACAAACCTTATTGGCGGGGATGTATGCAGCCGGGCTCTGTAATCTTGGGACGGGCCGCACACCTTCTGCCGAGGACTGGAATATCGCCATGAAGATTCGACCTCTGACACAGGGTGACAAGGATTCCATCGCCTCCATGGCTCGCGCCCTGGCAGGGCGCGCGCTCAGCGCCGGCGAAGCCCAGGCCAGCGCGACCGCAGCCCAGCAGGCGACGGATCAGATCGCCGAATTCGATCGGCGGCTCGAGGCCATGAACCGCGAAATGAATGCCCGCCTGACTGCGATGAGCCATTCGATCGAGATGATGCAGCGCAAGGTCGCCGGCCTTGCCGGTGATTTCCAGGGCGTGCGCCTCTCGCTGGCCGATATCGAGACCCGGCTTGAGCAGGAACATGAGAAGGTCATCGGGTCGGTCGACATCATGGTGAAGCGTCTGACAGGGGAGCTGACCGGCTCGCTCGACCGCCTGGCCCTGGTGGCTGATGACACCGCCACGGCACAGCAGGCGCTCGTGGTGCTCGCCCGGCAAGTGGCAGCGGCCACCGCCCTGCCGGATGTGCCACCGCCGGATCTTCGGGTGACGGCGCCGGTCGCCACCGGTGTCTAAGGTCGTCCAATACCATCCCTCGATCATCGAGGCGGACGCGATCGGCTATTCCATCACCACCTTGCATGCGGTGCTGCTGGAGGCCGGGATCGAGAGCGAACTCTATTGCGGCGATGAACGCGCGGCGCCGTTCAGCGACATCAAGCCGGTCAGCCAGCTGCTGAACCAGGGGATGCAGGGCACCGCGCCCGACGTGATCATCATCCACTTCTCCTTCTACGATGACGTGGCCATCCGGCTGGCGCAGCTGCCGGGACGAAAGATCATCGTCTACCACAACATCACGCCGGGCCATTTCTTCGAGCGTGAAGGCATGGAGCAGATGGCCTGGCTGAGCCACGCCTGCAACGGCGCCCGCGCCCAGCTCGCCACGATGAACCATATGTTCGACGTCTCGGTGGGTGATTCGGACTACAATTCGCTGGAGCTGCGCCAGCTCGGTTTTCGCAATGTCATGACTATCCCGGTCTTCGTGAACACCGAATATTTCAAGTCCGATGCGCTCGACATGGAAACCTTCAACGCCATCCGTTCGAAGGCCGGCACCAACATCGCCTTCGTCGGCCGCTTCGTGCCCAACAAGGCGATCGAGGACGTGATTTCGGTCGTGGCGCAGTACAAGCGGATGTTCGGCCCCGACATCAACCTCCACCTCATTGGTAAGGTATGGGACCAGAACTACTACAGCAGCCTGCTGGCCCATGCGGCAGCGAATGGCGTGATCGACCTCATCCGCACCTATATCGGCCTCGAACCGATCAAGCTGAAGACCGTGTTTTCCGCCGTCGATGCCTTCGTCTCGATGTCGCAGCATGAGGGCTTCATGGTGCCGGTGATCGAGGCCTTCGCGGCCGGCTGCCCGGTCATCGCCCGCGATGCCGGGGCGGTGGGCGACACCATGGGTGATGGCGGTTTCCTGCTGCCCGATGGCGATACCCAACTGGCCGCCTCGCTGGTGCGCATGCTCAAGCTCGACAGCGACCTGCGCGAGAGAGTGATCGCCGGCCAGCGCCGCCGCGCCTTCCATTTCCGCACCGAAAACACCGCCCGCACCTGGCTCAACACCCTGATGGGTGCCGGCCCCGCGCATTGAACCCGCGCCGCGTCTACCACCGTGACCACCCCCCGAATTGGAGAGCCTGACGTTGAAAATCGCATTTGATGGTGGTTCGTTCCAACAGGGCATCGCCGGGGGGATATTCACGGTCTCGGTCGGCCTGCTGAACGCGGCCGCGGCGCTCGACCCCGATTTCTCCTGTGTGCTGGTGGCCGACAGCCGGCTTGGCCCGGTGCGTGAGGAGTTGGTGGCGCAGCTGAATTTCCGCCCCGAGGTCGTCTATGGCGAAATCGCGCCGGCCTACGACCCGGCGCTGCGCGGCATCACCACCGATGACCCCCGCGTGCGCTTCGAGATCGACGGCCAGGTGGTGACACCCAGGGCCGATGGGCTGACCTTCACCTATACCGGCCCGCGGCCGCAGCAGTCGTTCTTTGTCTGCAGCCGCGCCTCGCGCCCCTGCGACACCCGCGGCGGCGGTGACACCCGCATGCTGGGCATTCCCCTTCGCGCCATCACCATCCAGGACGAATCGGAGATCCGCCTGGTTCCGGTGCGCGACCACGCGATCAGCGAGGGGTTCGAGGTTCCCGAACCCGGCTATCGCTGGACCAATGGGCGCGGCCGCATCCCCATCTCGATGCTGGCCAGCGAATCCGAGGAGATCACCATCTCCATCGAGATCGCCGGCGCGATGACCTATCAGGTGATGGGCGGCATGTTCGACGCCCGCTTCAACGAAATCGCCGAAAACCTGCGCGCCGTCGATCGCCGGGTGCGGATCGGGGCCGTCGAAGCCACGCTGCTGGATATGGGCGTCACCACCTATTTCGTGAACCATTTCATGCCGGTGCGGATGGAGCGGCTGCGCACCGTCAGCTTCCTGCATGACATGATCCCGGTGGTCCACAAGGAATTCTTCATGGCCGATGCAAGGGCGAATTTTGCCCAGAACATCAGCGCCTTCAAGCGCTCGGCCCATGTCTTCACCAATTCCGAAGCAAGCCGTGCCGACCTTGTCCGGCTCGAGAAGGTCCCACCCGGCAAGGTGACCAATATCGGTATCGATATCGCGCCCGACTACGTGCCGCAGTCCGCCCCCAAGGTCCGCGCGGTGCTGGCGGCCAAGGGGTTGGGGCAGCGCCCCTATATCCTGTGCGTCGGCACGCTGGAGCCGCGCAAGAACCATCTCGGCCTGTTGATCGGCTTCGAGATGGCGTTCCGCGACCGGGACTTCCCCTATGACCTCGTCGTGGTGGGCAAGCCGGGCTGGGGCTATGATGGCTTCATGCGCGGGGTGGCGGAACGCGACATGGGTCATCTCGTCCATGTCCTCAGCAACGTCTCCAATGCCGAGCTGGCGGCGCTCTATTCCGGCGCCACCTTCTCCGCCTATCCCAGCCTCTATGAGGGCTTCGGCCTGCCGGTGCTGGAATCGATGTCCTGCGGCTGCGCCGTCCTCACCTCCAATGTCTCCTCGATGCCCGAGATCGCCGGTGACGCGGCGCTGCTGGTCAACCCGCGCGACCCCGCCTCCATCGCCGGTGGCCTCGTACAGCTGGCCGATGACCCCGCGCTGCGCGCCCTGCTGGTCGAGCGCGGCCATCGCCGCCGCCGCGCCTATGACTGGAAGCTGAGCGCGCGCATGGTCCTGGACACGCTCGCCAGCCTCGAAGAAGCCTCCGCGGCATGAAAATCACGGTCCTTTCCACCTTCGACGTATGGCCCGCCGTCGATGGCGGACAGACGCGCTATGTCTCGATGTGGACCAAATTCTCCGACGCGAACCAGGTCACCATCCTGCCCTACGAGTTCCGCAACACCGAGGCCGAGCGCCGCTACAAGCTGGCGCCGCATGTCGAGGTGCTGCTGCCCCGCGCCAATGAAGGCGACGCCCGGCACTTCCACCACATGATGCATGTCACCGGGTTGTGGATGCAGGATGTGCTGTGCATCGGCGATTATTCGCTCTCGGCCGATTACCTGCAGGCGCTGCGCCGTCAGCTCGAGACATGCGACGTGATCGTCGCATCCCACCCCTATCTCGCCACGATGGCCTTCGCCTGGGCGCCCGCGGGGGTGCTGAAGGTCTATGAGGCGCATAACGTCGAATACGACATCAAGGACCGCTACTTCCGCACCGGCCGCGCCAGCCGGAACATGATGGGCCGCTACCTCCGCCAGGTGGAGCAGGCCGAGCGACTGGCCGTGCAGCAGGCAGACCACGTCACCGCCGTCAGCGAGGCGGATCGAGACCGGCTGGTTGAACTCTATGGCGTCTCGCCCATCAAGATCAGCGTCGTCCCCAATGGCGTGAACACCGCGCAGGCCCGCAGCCTGCTGTCCGAGGCGCGCACGGCATTGCGGGCGGAGCTTGGCCTGGCCGGGCGCGCCGTCGGCGTCATCGTCGCCAGCAGCTACGGGCCGAATGTCGAGTCTTACCGCCGCACCAGACTGATGCTGCACGAGGCGAGCTTTACCGGCACAATCCTGCTGGTCGGCGCGATCGGCAACGCTCTGCAGCCGGATTGGCCCGATGTCGGCTTCGAGGAGCGGGTTTTTGGCTTCGTCAGCGAGGAGCTGAAGATGACCTTGCTGGAGCTCGCCGATTTCGCCCCGCATTTCGTCTTCGACGGCGCCGGCACCAACCTCAAACTGCTGGATTACATGGGCAATGGCGTCGCCATCATCGCCAATCAGTTCGGCGTGCGCGGCACCGAGGGCGATGACTGGTACTGGCCGGCCGAGGACGTGGCCGGGCTGAAGGCGGCGCTGGCCGATATCGCGGCCAATCCGGCGCAGGCCCTTGCGCGCGCCGAGCGCGGCCGCGCCGTGGCACTGGCGCATTTCGACTGGGCGCCGATCGCCGCCCGTTTCGAGGCCGGTATGCGGCAGGGCTTCCCGCTCAGCGCCGCCGTGGCGGCAAAGGCCTTGTTGCCGGTCGGGGGCTGAACCCCGTCCGGCCGGCGCGGATCCATGCTTCAATGGCAGGCATGCAACCCGCCCATGACCCTGCCCTGCAACGGCAATACGACAATCCCGCCATGGTGCCGGAGCACCCCGCGATCATAGCGGGCTGGGCCAGGCAGGCCGCGGCCCATCGCGCCCGGGGCGGGCGGCTCGACATCGCCTACGGTCCGTCCGGGCGGGAGCGTTACGACATCTTCGGGCCGGACGAAGCGCCCCTCGCCGTCTTCATCCATGGCGGCTACTGGCAGAAGATGGACAAGAGCTTCTTCAGCCACATCGCGGCGGGGCTGAACGGGCATGGCGTGGCGGTGGCGGTGCTGGGCTATGATCTCTGCCCGGGCGTGACCATCCCGCAGATCATCGCCCAGCTCCGCGCGGCCTGCGCGTCGCTGCCGCGGCGGCCGGCGCTGGCCTTCGGGCATTCCGCCGGTGGGCATCTCGCGGCGATGCTCCTGGCCAGCTGCCATGTCGATGCAGCCCTGCCAATCTCGGGCGTCTTCGAGCTGGCGCCGCTGCGCCACACCACCATCGGCCATGCGCTGGCGCTGAGCGAGGCGGATGCCCTGGCACTCTCACCACGCTTCATGCCCCCTGCTCCGGGCTGGCTGCATGCCGTGGTCGGCGGCGCGGAAAGCGATGAGTTCCGCCGCCAGACCCATGATTTCGCCCGGGCCTGGGGCGGCTCGGCCGAGGAATTGCCGGGGCTGAACCATTTCTCCGTGCTCGCCCCCTTCAGTGATCCCGACAGCGCGGTCGTCGCTCGCATGCGCCGGGCGATCAGCGAAACACCAGGTCGGGCAGGAACATGACGATCGCCGGCACATAGGTGATAATCATCAGGCAGGCGAAGATCACCCCGATGAAGATCGGCAGGTAGCGCATCATCCGGTCGATGCTGGTGCCCGCGACCTGGGCAGCGGCGAAGAGGTTCACGCCAAAGGGCGGCGTGATCATCCCCATCGCCAGGTTCACCACCATCACCGTGCCGAAATGCACCTGGTTGATGCCTAGGCGCTCGGCCGCCTCGGACAGGATGGGGGCGAGCACGATGATCGAGGCCGAGGTCTCGACGAACATGCCGACCACGAAGAGAAACAGGTTCACGCCGAGCAGGTAGAACATCGGCCCATCGAAGGTCTGCACGATCAGCTCAGCGGCGGCGTCCGGCACGCCCTGGCGGTTCAGCAGCCAGGAGAACAGGCCGGCACAGGCGATGATGAACATGATGACGGCCGAGCTGATCACCGATTTGCGGAAGATCGGGTAGAGGTCACGCAGCCCGATCTCGCGGTGCAGGAACATCCCCACCAGGATGGCATAGACCACGGCGATGACGCTGGCCTCGGTCGGCGTGGTGATGCCGCCATAAATGCCGCCCAGGACAACGAAGGGCATGAGAAGCGCGAAGCCGGCCTGCTTCGTCGCGGTGAGGAAGGGCAGTCGCCCCTCGCCGTCATTCTTTCCCCAGCCGGTGATGCGGCACCAGACCAGCACGGTCACGATCAGCGCGCCGCCGATCAGGAAACCCGGGCCGAAGCCTGCCATGAACAGCTCGGGGATCGAGGTCTGCGTCGTCACGCCATAAAGGATCATCGGGATGGAGGGCGGGATGATCACGCCAAGCTCGGCCGCTGTGGCCATCAGCGCGGCGGCGAAGGGCACGGGATAGCCCGCCTTGATCAGGGCCGGGATCATCACCGCGCCGATGGCGAAGGTGGTGGCGACGGAGGAACCCGAAATGGCCGCAAAAATCATGCAGGTGACGATGCAGGTGGCAGGCAGCCCGCCCTGCACCCCACCCACGATGGATTTGGCGAAATCCACGAGGCGGCGCGAAATCCCGCCGACATCCATCAGATTGCCGGCCAGGATGAAGAAGGGAATGGCGGCGAGCGGAAACCGGTCCAGCGAGACATAAAGCTGTTGCGCCGCCACGATCAGCGGAAAGCTGGTGAAGCCGGCCACGCCGATGACGGCCGCGATACCGATGGCAACCGCCACGGGGATGCTGGCGGCAAACAGCACCAGCATCGCGGTCAACATGAAGCTGCTCATACCGCCATCTCCAGTTCCTCGGCTTTGCGGTCGAGGAATTGCCCCAGCGCGCCCATGATCGCGAAGGCGGCGCCAATCGGCAGCGCCGCGTAACCCCAGCTGATCGAGACCTCGAGCCCGGCCATTTCCTGGAACTGCACCCGCTCCGCCATGATCCAGCCGAACCAGAACAGCACGCCCATCAGCGAGACATTGCCCGCCAGCACCGCCGCCTCGATCCCACGCCGCAACGCCCCACGCGAGTAGCGATGCGCCATGTCGATGGAGACCAGCGAGCCGGTGCGGATCGCCGCCGCCAGGCCGATGAAACCCATCCAGATCAGCGCCGTGCGCACCAGCGCCTCGGACCAGATCGACGGAGTCTCGGTCGCGAAACGGGCCACCACCTGCCAGAAGCCGGCGAAGACGGCGACAACCAATGCCGCCACCGCGATGGCGGTGGCGATGCCCGTCGTCACACGGTCGATCTTCAGCACCGCGCGGGTGATGGCGGCCTGCGGCCCCGCCTTGGACTGACCGGCCCATAGAGCGGCAAGAACCAAAGCGGTGGTGCCCAGCAGCACCACCAGCAGCGGCGTCGAATTCATGGCGTTCACGCGCGACGATCCCTCAATGAAACGGCCGCGGAGGGAGGCCCCCCGCGGCCGGGATGGCAATTGGCCGGCTTACTGCGCCGCGCGCCAGTCGCGGATGCGGCGCAACAAGGCTGCGTCCATGGTGCGCTCCCATTCGGCGAAAGCCGGCGCCAGGGCTTCCTGGAAGGCGGCGGTGTTGACGGTGGTGATCACCGTCATGCCGCGCCGGCGCAGCTCCTCCACGCCGCTCGCCTCATCGGCGCTGACGCGGGCGCGGTTGGCTTCCTGGGCGGCGCGGGCGGCGGTCATGAAATGCGCCCGGTCGGCGGCGGGCAGGCGCTGCACCACGCCCGGGCCGCAGATCATCACCGCCGGCGAATAGACGTGGTTGGTCATCGTCATGAAGCGCTGCACCTGATTCAGGTTGTTCGCCACGATCACCGAGATCGGGTTCTCCTGGCCATCCACCGTGCCCTGCTGCAGGGCCGGTACCAGCTCGGAGAAGGCCATCGGCGTGGGCAGCGCGCCGAGCTGGGTGAAGGCGCGGATATGCACCTGGTTTTCCATGGTGCGCACCTTCAGGCCGCGCATATCGGCCGGCGTGTTCACGTCGCGCCTGGAATTGGTGAGGTGGCGGAAGCCGTTCTCGGTCCAGATCACGCCATGCAGGCCGCGGGCGGTGAAGCGGCCGAGCACCTGCTGGCCGATCTCGCTGTCCAGCACGCCGCGGGCATGCGCCGTGTCGCGGAACAGGAAGGGCACGTCGAAGATCCGCACCTCGGGCACGAAATTGCCGACCGGGCCGGTGGAGGTGAAGGTGCAGTCGATGGTGCCGATCTGCACGCTCTCGATCATCTCGCGCTCATTGTCGTTGCGCTGGACGACGACGCGGAAGCGGTTGTTGGTGAGCCGCTCGAAGGCTTCCTTGAAGGCGATGGGCCCGGCGCCGGTGTGGCTGTTGGGCGGCAGGGCATGGTGGATGGTGATCTGCGTCTGGGCCCAGGCTGAGTTGGGGGTAGGAGCGCCACCGACAAGGGCAGCCAGGCCGGCCAGCAGGGCCGAACGACGGAACAGGGACATGTTTACCTCCGGTCTTTGTAAAACCCCGATACGTTATTAATGTGCCTCCATGCAACATGGCGTTTGATCGGAAGCTGTTCCATGTTGCCAACAATCGGTTGGGGAATCTCCATGACGCTGCGTTGTGACCTTGTGATCCGGGACGCCACGGTTCTGGATGGCACCAGCGCCCCGCGCTTTACCGCCGATGTGGCGGTGGAGGGGGACCGCATCGTCGCGGTCGGTGCACTCGGCAGCGCGTCGGGGCGCGAGGAGGTCTCGGCCAAGGGCCTCGCGCTGGCCCCCGGCTTCATCGACGCGCACACCCATGATGACCGCGCCGTGATCTGCGGCCCCGAATGCATGCACTGCAAGACGAGCCAGGGCGTCACCACCGTCGTCGTGGGCAATTGCGGCGTGAGCCTGGCGCCGCTGCGTCTCTCCAACCGCCCGCCGCCGCCGCTCGACCTGCTCGGCGATGAGAGCTGGTTCACGCTGGGCGGCTTCGGCGAATATGCCGAGGCGCTGGCGAAGAAGCCCACCTCGGTGAACACCTTCGCCTTCTGCGGCCACATGTCGCTGCGCGTCGAAGCCATGGCGGGCGATGTCTATCGCGCCGCCAATGACCGCGAGATCGCGCACATGCAGGAACGCCTGCGTGGCGCCCTGCGCGAGGGCGCCGGCGGCTTCTCCACCGGCCTCTACTACCCGCCCAACGCCCAGGCACCGACCGAGGAGGTCATCGCCATCGCCGAGGTGCTGCGCGAGGAGGGCGGCCTCTACGCCACCCACATGCGCGACGAAGCCGATTTCGTGATGGAGAGCATCCGCGAGACGCTGCGGGTGGGGCGCGAGGCCGGCACGCCCGAGGAGCCGCTCGAAGTCGTCATCAGCCATCACAAATGCAGCATGAGCGAGAATTTCGGCCGCTCGCGCGACACGCTGGCCCTGATGGACCGCCTCGGCCAGGACCAGCCCGTGGCCTATGACGTCTACCCCTATCCGGCGGGCTCCACGGTGCTGATGCCCGACAAGCTGCGCCAGGACGTGCCGGTGCAGATCACCTGGTCCATCCCGCACCCCGAGATGGCCGGCCGCAACCTGGACGACATCGCGCAGGATTGGGGCATGACGCGGCGCGCGGCGGCGGACAAGCTCCTGCCGGCCGGCGCCATCACCTTCGCGATGGACGAGGCCGATGTGCGCCGCATCATGGCCCATCCGCGCGCCATGATCGGCAGCGACGGCATCCCGCATGACGCGAAGCCGCATCCGCGCCTCTGGGGCACCTTCCCGCGCGTGCTGGGGATGTATGCGCGCGACCTCGGGCTCTTCACGCTGGAAAGCGCCGTGCACAAGATGACGGGCCGCGCCGCCCAGGTCTTCGGCCTGCCGGATCGCGGCGTGATCCGCGCCGGCGCCTTCGCCGACCTCGTGCTGTTCGACCCCGCGCGGGTGCGCGACAACGCGACCTATGCCGAGCCGATGCTGGTCTCGGACGGAATCGCGCAGGTCTGGTGCAACGGTGTTCGGACGCATGTGGAGGGGCAGGGGCCGGGGAGTGCGGCGCCCGGGCGTTTCCTCGGAAATCCCAGGCTCAAAGCCGCCTGATGGCGGCCCATCCGGAGGATTCGGCGGTCATGCAACCAGGTACCATCAGGCGGGCGGCGATTGTCGGCGTCGGCATCCTTGCCGCGGTGGCCGCGGTCGCCGTGGTCTGGCCGGATCATCGGCCGGTGACGCCGCTGGATGTGTATCTCCGCCAGGGCACCCGGGCCGCCACCGAGTCGCTGAAGCGCGACGTGGATCAGCTCTCACCCCGCGGGGCCGATCCTGGGCCGGCGATCCAGCGGCTCAACACGCTTGGCTTCAGCTGCGCCGCCCCGGCGGCAGCGGCGGGCGAGTGGAATTGCACCATGCGGCGCCCGATCGAGAATCGGCAGATGCTCTCGATGGAGGTGATTCTCCGCGTGGATCGCGGCAATGTGACGGAGACCAGCGCGCGTATCTGGGAGGTAAACCTGCGCTGAGCGCCGCCGCGCTCAATTCCCCGCGGCGGGCGCCGGCGCCGGCTTTCGCCGCGCCCATTTCTGCAGCAGGCCCGTACTGGCCAGGATGGTGACGATCAGGACGCCGATCAGCACGAGGCAGAGGGGCCGCGTGTAGAGCGGCTCCAGGCTGCCATGGCTTGCCGTCAGCGCGCGGCGGAATTCGGCATCCGCCATGGGGCCTAGGATCATGCCCAGCACCAGCGGCGGCGTGGGCACGCTCAGCGCCCGCATGCCCCAGCCCAGCAGCCCGAAGCCGAACATCACCCAGACATCGAAGAGCCGGTTGTTCACCGCATAGCTGCCGACGATGGCGAGCAGCACCACGACGGGAAACAGGATCCAGGCCGGAACGCCCAGGATCCGCGGCGTGACCCTGGCCAGCATGAGGCCCATGACCAGCAGGCAGATGGCCGAGATGATCATGATCATCGGGATGATCGCGAAATATTGCGGGCTTTCGAGGAAGAACATCGGCCCGGGCCGCAACCCGTGCAGCACCATGCCGCCCAGGATCACGGCGGTCACCGCATCGCCCGGGATGCCCAGGGTGAGCATGGGCACATAGGTGCCGCCCACCGCCGCGTTGTTGGCGGTCTCCGCGCTGATGACGCCCTCGGGCGTGCCCTTGCCGTAGCGCTCCTTTTCCTTCGACATCTGCCGGTTGGTGCCGTAGCTGACCCAGGCGGCGATGTCCGCGCCCACACCCGGCAAGGCGCCGATGATCACGCCGATGACGTTGGCGCGCAGGATCGCCATGCGGTAGCGCCAGTAGTCGCCGAATTTCGTCATCACCCCCGTCACCTTGGTGGCGAGCTGCTGGCCCTTGGGGGCGGAGAGCGCGTGCAGCACCTCGGCCAGGCCGAACAGGCCGATCATGGCCGGGATGAAGGAGAGGCCTGCGGCCAGATCCGTGCTGCCATAGGTGAAGCGCTGGTAACCCCAGACGCTGTCCATGCCGATCAGCGCAATGAGCATCCCCAGGAAGGCGCCGATCAGGCCGAGCGCCATGGAGCGCCCGCAGAGGGCCGCGCTGATCGCCATGCCGACCAGCGCCAGCAGGAAATACTCCCAGGCCGCGAATTGCAGCGCGAATTCCGCCATGGCGGGCGCCACGGCAAACAGCAGCAGCGCGCCGAAGATGGTGCCGAGGAAGGAGGCGACGGTGGAAAAGCCGATCGCCTTGCCCGCCTCGCCCCGCTTGCACATCTCATGCCCTTCGAGGGCGGTGGCGGCGGCGGCCGGGCTGCCCGGCACATTGATCAGGATGGCCGATTGGCTGCCGCCATAGATGCCGCCCACGAAGACGCAGGTGAGGATGATCAGCGCATCCAGCGCCGGCATGCCGAATGTCAGCCCGACCAGCAGCCCGACGCTCATCGTCACCGTGATGCCGGGCAGCATGCCGACCACGATGCCGCCGAAGGTGGAGAGTGCCATCAGCCCCAGGAAATAGGGCGTGAACAGGGGCGCCACATGGTTCCAGACATCCATGACAGGGTCCGCCTCAGGGCAAGGGTGTCAGGAAGACACGGGTGAAGAGGAGATGGGTGAGGACCGGCAGCGCCAGCCCGAAGACGGCGACCAGCATGGCCTCGCCGCGTGTGGGCCGGCGGCCGAGGCCCGCCAGCATCAGGCCGACGGTGCAGAGAATGCCGGCGGTGATGAAGCCGAGCGGCCGCATCAGCAGGATGCTGACGCCCACGATGGCAGCGCAGAGCAGCACCTGGGCCACGCTGCCGAGCGGCTCCTCCGGCGCCTCGGCCGGTGTGGCGCGCCAGCCGAGCCATTGCGGCACGCGCACCACCAGCACGATGAGCGCGAGCAGGCCGATGGCGCCCGCCGTCAGCGCCGGGAAGAGCCCCGGCGCCGAGAGGTATTGCCCGGCGAAGACCGGCATGCGCCAGCTTTCGTAAAAGGCCGCGATGGCGAAGGCGAGCATCACCGACGCCACCGCGACATCGCGGCCGGGCATGGCCTAGCTGGCCAGGCGCTGCAGGTTCACCGTGGCGGGGTCCCGCTGGCCGCGCCCGGTGTCGAACAGCATCCAGGAGATGCGGCGCGTCTCGCGCTCGGCATGGGCATTGGCTTCGTCGCGCACCAGGCGCGCGAGGATCGTGCCCGTGTCATCCGTGAAGCGCTGCGAGGCGGGGTCACTGGCCGCGCGCTGATAGGCCTGGGTGATGCGCTCGATGATGGGGGCCGGCGTGCCGCGCTTGACCGCGGGGCCGAACCAGCCGCCCAGCGGCAGCATGTCATCCATCGCGCGCAGTTCGGGCGAGACGCCGGGGATGTCGCCATAGCCAGCCACCGTGGTCGGCTGGGCCGCGAAGTGGAAGAGCGGGCGGATGCGCCGGCCGATGATCAGCTCGCGCGCCGAGGCCGCATCGGTCGTGACGATGGGAACGTCGCCGCGCAGCAGGCCGGTCTGGGCCGGGGCGTGGCCAGGGAAGGAGACATCGGTGTAGCGGATGTTCTCGCGGCTGGTGAAGGCCGTCATCGCGACATGGCCCATGGTGCCCGGGCCCGCCGTGCCGATGGCCAGCCGTCCATCCTGCTCGCGCAGTTGGCGCAGGAAGTCCGTCGCGTTGCGCATCGGGTTATCCGGCCGCACGGCGATGTAGGTGGTGGCGATGACGAAGACGCCGATCATGTCGAAGTCGCGCCAGCTGCGCTCGGTCTGGCCCATGGTGGGATAGGTGCGGATGGCGTCGGTCTGCAGCAGGATGGTCTGGCCATCGGCCGGCTGGTCGAAGACATGCTGCTTGCCGACCGCGCCGCTGGCGCCGGTGATGTTCACCACCCCGATCGGCACGCCCAATTCGCGCTGCATGAGCGGGGCCAGGTGCCGGGCCGTGCGGTCGGTCAGGCCGCCGGCGCCGAAGGGGACCACCATGGTGATCGGGCCGCGCGGAAAGCTGCCCTGCGCGCGCAGGAGGGCGGGGGAAGCGACAAGGCCGGCGCCGGTCACGCCGGCTCCCAGCAGAAGGCTGCGCCGTTGCATCTTGGTGGTTCTCCTTGGATCGTCGCGCGGGTTCTGCGACCCGCTGCGGGCACTATGTCGATCCATGTAAAGATTGCAAGTCGGTTATCAAACGTCCACTTCTTGACCTGCCGCACCCGGCACTTTGACGGCGGCCCGAGCGCCGCCTAAGGAACCTCTGAACAGGCTGAATTTCCTGCGCTGATTGGTTGGCTGCACGGATCGCCTGCGGCCGGGACCGTCTCTGACGGTCTCGGCACGG
>LNFM01002317.1_pt1 | contig 46425 bp, 43 predicted proteins | sample 596031 | NCBI WGS metagenome assembly LNFM01 (sample SAMN04254537, study PRJNA301005) | activated carbon metagenome | isolation source: dual media filters at the Ann Arbor, Michigan drinking water treatment plant | place: USA: Ann Arbor
TTTCCCTGAGCGCCGACGCCGCGGATGGCATTCGCGGGCGCATGGATTTGGCCGGGGCTTGCGGTGACCGAACCGCCATCCTTGGCTGCGGGGATTTGGCGGCCGGCGGGGCCGCGCAACTCTTCGAGCAGCGGCACGGGTTTGTTGTCCTCACACGTGCGCGTCGGCACGATCTCCAGACCGTTCTGCACCCGCTCCTCTTGCTGCCGCCCGCCAAATCCGAAGAATTGGCCCCAGCGCTGCACGAGCGGGCGCGCTGCCCGACGGCCCGGCTCATTCATGCCGCAGTAGATGTTCTGGTAGACCTCATCGATCCACAGATAGTCGCTCGGTGCCGCGCCCTTGACGGCGAGTTCGGCAAGCGCCAACGCGCGCGCCGGGTCCTTCGGCACGTGCGGGCCGCGCCAATATTGCTCAGCGAGGAACGCCTGCGCGCCGGCGTGGCCATCCTGGACGAGAGTCGATAGGAAGTGCAACGCCAGCCCCTGATCCTTGCGGCCGCCATCGCCGGACAGAAGCATCTTGGCGAAGAGGAATTTCGCATCGCGATTGCCGAAGAATTTTGCCGCGTGCTCGATGTACGGGAGCGCCATCTTCGGATTGGACTCGAGCTTGAGTTCCGGAACACCGCGGTTCAAGTATTCGCCGAATGACAGCAGCGCTCGCGAGACGTACGGCGCGCGCGGATCATCGTCGGGGTCGACGTTGACGTTATTGATGACGAGCTGGCGCAGCAGGCGGAACGCCTCGGCGTGGTTTGTGTAGGCGCCGGAGTTGTCCGCGAGAATAGCCGCCAACAGGTATTGGGCATAAAACTCGCCTTGCGCGGCGGCGAACCGCAGCGCGGGAATCGCGAGTTCGATATAACCGCCGCGATACGCGTTGACGCCCTGCTCGAGCGCAGCTTCAGGTGAGACGAATGTGACGCCACGGTCCTTGGCCGACGCCGGCAAGACGCCGATCATCGCAACCAGCGCCGCAAGAGCAATTGCCCTCACGCCCGCTCCTGTTTTCATCCGTCGCTCGATCCACATCGCCAACAATGTTGACCTCATCACAGAATGCGTCACAGCGCGCGCCACAGGACCAATCACCTGATCCGACACTGTCGTGTCCGCGCCGTGAGCCAAGACTTGAAGACGCGCGTCGACCACCCTGGCGCGGCACATCTCTTCCCGACCCTTGCGGCCGACGCCGTGAGACGCAGGTCCGCTCCCGGAATGAACCGGGACATCGGGGTTTCGCGAGTGGCCGAGGGAGACCGTGTCGATTCTTTGTGGCTCAATGGTGGCGCATCCCCGCCTTATCGTGGCGCCACAGCCACACTTAGTTAACGATGAGCAATGGGCGACCCGATGGGATCCGAAACGTCATGCTGACCACACGCGTTTTTGCCGCTGCGGCTGCCACCGAGATCGCCGGGTGCTTTGCCTTCTGGGCAGTCGTGCGCAATGGCGGGTCGGCGATTTGGCTGGCCCGGGGGCGGCGTCGCTCATCCTGTTCGCATGGCTACTGACGCACGCCGATGTCGCGTTCGCCGGGCGCGCGTATGCCGTCTGCGGCGGCATCACTGCTTTGGCTGTGGGGCGTGGAAGGTCGCGCACCCGACCGCTGGGACGCCATCGGTGCTGCCGTCGCGATTGCCGGCGCGATGATCATTCTTTACGCGCCGCGCACCTCATGAAGATCTTGCACAGCCTTATCACAAGTGTTGTGCCACTTTACCTTTAGTGCGCCGCCCTAACTATAGTCACCCCTGCCGAAAGAACCGGCGTCGACACTCCGTTGCTTCCTTTCCGGTCTTCCGTCATACTTATTTCAGCGTAGAGAAAGCGGCCGCCAGTTTTTCCGTCAGGCGAGCCGACACCAGTCGCAGGGAGTTCCAATGGCTGAAGCCAGCCGGCAGCCGAGCCGTCGTGTCCATGGCGCGGCAGGCGCCATCGTCCTTGATGGCGTACACAAATGGTACGGCGAGTTTCATGTCCTGCGGGACATCAACTTGGTCGTGAAGGATGGCGAAAGGATCGTCATCTGCGGCCCCTCCGGCTCCGGCAAATCTACTCTCATCCGATGCATCAACCGCCTTGAAGAACACCAGCAGGGCAGCATTATTGTCGACGGCACAGAACTGACCAGCGATCTACGCAACATCGACAAGATCCGCGCCGAAGTCGGCATGGTTTTCCAGTCCTTCAATCTCTTTCCTCACCTGACCATTCTCGACAATCTGTGTCTGGCGCCGGTTTGGGTGAAGAAGCAGTCCCGCGCTGAAGCCGAGCGCATCGCGCGCCAGTACCTCGAGCGCGTCAAGATTCCCGAACAGGCGCTGAAGTACCCGGGCCAGCTCTCCGGCGGACAGCAGCAACGCGTCGCCATTGCCCGCGCGCTGTGCATGAACCCCAACATCATGCTGTTCGACGAGCCAACCTCCGCGCTCGATCCCGAGATGATCAAGGAAGTGCTCGAGGTCATGAGCGAGCTCGCCAGCTCCGGCATGACGATGATCTGCGTGACGCACGAGATGGGCTTCGCGCGTTCCGTCGCCGACCGCATCATCTTCATGGATCGCGGTGAGATCGTCGAAATGGCGCCCCCGGAAGAATTCTTCAACAATCCCAGGTCCGACCGGACGAAGCAGTTCCTCAGCCAGATCCTCAACCACTGATGCTGTCCGCGCGCTTCGACCGATGATCTTCGGCGAAGCACGCACAAGCATCAATTCAAAGAAGCCGCCGATTTAGAAAGGGAGACAAAATGAAATCGACGACCAAACTCTTTGCTCTGACCACCGCCGTGCTCGTCAGCACCGCGAGCTTCGCGAGCGCACAAACGCTCGACCGTGTAAAACAACGCGGCACTCTTTCCTGCGGCGTCAACGTCGGCCTCGCCGGCTTCTCCGCCCCGGACGACAAGGGCAACTGGACCGGCTTCGACGTCGACTATTGCCGCGCGATTGCGGCCGCCGTGCTCGGCGACGCAACGAAAGTCCGCTTCGTGCCGACCACGGCCAAAGAGCGCTTCACGGCGCTGCAGTCTGGTGAAATCGACGTCCTCAACCGCAACACGACGTGGACACTCGCCCGCGACAGCTCGCTCGGCCTCAGCTTCGTCGGCACCAACTATTATGACGGCCAGGGCCTGATGGTGAAGACGGGTCTCAAGGTCAAGAGTGCCAAGGAACTCGACGGCGCGACCGTTTGCGTTCAAACCGGCACGACGACCGAACTCAACCTCGCCGATTATTTCCGCGTCAACAAGTTGGCCTACAAGCCGGTCGTCTTCGAGAAGGCGGACGAAATCCTGCAAGCGTATCAGGCCGGCCGCTGCGACGTTTATACGACCGACGCCTCCGGTCTCTACGCCCAGCGCCTGCAGATGCAAAAGCCCGACGAGCACATCGTACTTCCCGAAATCATTTCGAAGGAGCCGCTTGGACCGTCGGTGCGTCAGGGCGACAGCCAGTGGTTCACCATCGTGCGGTGGGTGCATTTCGCGCTGCTGAATGCGGAGGAAGCCGGCATCACCAAGGGCAACGTCGACAAGATGCTCGAGTCGACCAACCCGGACGTCCGTCGCATCCTCGGCAAAGAGGGTGAGTTCGGCAAAGGTATCGGCCTCGCCAATGACTGGGCCTTCCAGATCATCAAGCAGGTCGGGAACTACGGCGAGATCTTCGACGCCACCGTCGGCGCCGGCTCGCGCATCAACATCGCCCGGGGCCAGAACAACCTGTGGACCAAAGGCGGCCTGCAGTACGCGCCGCCGATCCGCTGACACGTTCGACAATGCTCAGTGCGTGCGGTGGGAGGGATTCCACCGCACGCCACTCCTCCGCTGAACGACACCGCCTGACGCAGACGATCGCGACCCGGCGGACGAAACGGCGGCTGGGCCTATGGTGTGCGAAGGAGCTTCGGGGTCATGACGGCAACTGTTCAATCGCCCTCGCCGGGCCCCATCGCGCCACCCGCAAAGCCCAATCTTCTCTACCGCCCCGAATTTCGCCAAGCCGTCTATCAGATCCTCCTCGTCATTGCGTTGATTATCGGCTTCTGGGCGATCGCCCACAACGTGGCCGTGAACCTCGCCCGCCAGAACATCGCCTCAGGCTTCGGCTTCTGGACCCGCACCGCCGGCTTCGACATCTCCCAGACCCTGATCGAATTCGACAACCAGTCGACCTACGGCAAGGCCTTCTGGGCCGGGCTGATGAACACGCTGCTCGTGGCGGGTCTGGGCATTATTTTCGCGACGATACTCGGCTTCCTCGTCGGCATCGGCCGCCTCTCGTCCAATTGGCTGATCGCAAAGCTCGCGACGGCCTACGTCGAAATCCTGCGCAACCTGCCGCTGCTGCTGCAGCTCTTCTTCTGGTACTTCGCCGTTCTGAAAAATCTTCCCGGTCCGCGTGAGAGCATCTCGCTGCCGGGCGGCGCGTCGTTGAATGTCCGCGGCCTCTATCTTCCGGCCCCTGTTCCGGAAAGCGGCTTCGGGTATGTGCTCGCTGCATTCGGGATCGGCATCCTGACCTCGATCGCGATTGCAATGTGGTCCAAGCGCCGCCAGCTCGCGACAGGGCAGCGGTTCCCCGTGTTGTGGACCAGCCTCGCGCTGATCTTCCTGCTGCCGGGCGCCGTGTATCTGGTGCTCGGCCAGCCGCTCGGCTTCGAGTATCCGGCGCTGCGTGGCTTCAACTTCCAGGGCGGCATGGCCGTGCAGCCGGAATTCATGGCGCTGCTCGTCGGTCTCTCCACCTACACCGCGAGCTTCATCGCCGAGATCGTGCGCGCTGGCATCGCCGGTGTGCCTCGCGGACAGCGCGAAGCGGCCAACGCCATCGGCCTATCGAACGGGCTGACGATGCGCCTCGTCATTATCCCCCAGGCGCTACGGATCATCATTCCGCCGCTCACCAGCCAGTATCTCAATCTTGCAAAGAACTCCTCGCTCGCGGTCGCCATCGGCTACCCGGACTTCGTGAGCGTCTTCACCGGCACCGTGCTCAACCAGACCGGTCAGGCCGTCGAAGTCATCCTTTTGACCATGCTCGTGTTCCTCACGATCAGCCTGCTCACGTCGGCGTTCATGAACTGGTTCAACAAGCACATTGCACTGGTCGAGCGGTGAGGGGAGCAGGATCATGACGAGCACCACCGCGACATCCACCATGCGTCCCCCCCGCAGCGAAGTGGGCCTCATCGGCTGGCTGCGAAAGAACTTGTTCTCGTCCGTCACCAACACGTTGCTCACGATCATCGGCCTGTGGATCATCTGGAAGGTCATCACTGCCGCGATCGGCTGGGCCATTCTCAGTGCGACCTTCGAAGGCAGCGACGGCGCCGCCTGCTCGCGCGAGCATGCCGGCGCCTGCTGGCCCTTCATCCAGGCGAAGTTCAGCCAGTTCATGTACGGCCGCTATCCTGAGCCCCAGCGCTGGCGCGTCGACCTCACCTACGTGCTGGCCATCGCGGGCCTCGTGCCGCTGATGACCCCGTCAGTACCGGGCAAGCTCTTCAACACGCTCTACATGATCGTGTTCTTTCCGATCGCGGCATTCTTCTTGCTCGTCGGCGGCTACTTCGGCCTCCCGTACGTGCCGACCGAACTGTGGGGCGGCCTGCTCGTCACGCTCGTCGTCGCGAGCGTCGGCATCGCCGGCGCGTTTCCGATCGGCATTCTTCTCGCGCTCGGCCGGCGATCGAAAATGCCGATCGTCCGCTGGGTCTCGGTTGGTTTCATCGAACTCGTGCGCGGCGTGCCGCTGATCACCGTGCTGTTCATGGCCTCGGTGATGCTGCCGCTGTTCCTGCCCGAAGGCGTTACGATCGACAAACTGCTGCGCGCACTCATCATGGTCGCGCTGTTCTCGGCGGCCTATCTCGCCGAGGTCATCCGTGGCGGACTGCAGGCCATTCCACGCGGACAGTTCGAGGCCGCCGACGCACTCGGCCTCTCGTACCCGCAGAAGATGGGCCTGATCGTTCTGCCCCAAGCGCTGAAGCTCGTCATTCCTGGGATCGTCAATACCTTTATCGGCCTCTTCAAGGACACGAGCCTCGTCCTCATCATCGGCATCTTCGATCTGCTCGGTATCGTTCAGCTCAACCAGACCGATGCGAAATGGTTCTCACCGAGCACGGGCATGACCGGGTACGTGTTCGCCGGTTTCGTTTTCTGGATCTTCTGTTTCAGCATGTCGCGCTATTCGCTCTTCATCGAGCGTCGCCTCGCACGCGGGGACCGGCGGTAGAGCGGCCTGCGGCGACCAGGCACGCGGCGCTTCCGTGCCCGGCTGGACGCGCCGATGGACTCCGCCTACGGTCGCGGGCCTTCCATCGCTCGCGCGTCGCGCGTCCCCATCCGAGCCCCCGCATGATCTGGTTGCTGATACTCGCGTTCGGGCTGATTGGCGGCGTCATCGGCGGAGTTGTCGGCTTCGGCGCCTCGATCCTGATGATGCCGGTGCTCGTATTTGCATTCGGGCCCAAGGAAGCCGTTCCGATCATGGCGATTGCCAGCGTGCTCGCCAACTGGATGCGCGTCGCAATCTGGTGGCGCGAGGTCGATTGGCGGGCAAATGCGGCGTACTGCGCCACGGCCGTCCCCGCGGCCGCCCTCGGTGCGCGCACACTGATCGCGCTCGATGCCCGCATGGTGGAGACTGCCCTCGGCGTGTTCCTCATCGCCGTCGTGCCGGTGCGTCGCTGGCTGACCGCGCGCGGCTTCTCGGTCAATCTGTGGGGCCTCGCCGTCGTCGGTGCCTTCATCGGCTTCCTGACCGGGCTCGTCGCCTCCACAGGGCCGCTCAATACGCCGTTCTTCCTCGCCTACGGCCTGACCAAGGGCGCCTACATTTCAACGGAGGCCGTCGGGTCCGGCGCCGTCAGCCTCGTCAAGTCGGTCGTCTTCCGCACCTACGGCATACTGCCTTGGGAAACCATTGCGCGCGGACTGCTGTGCGGCGGATCGCTCATGATCGGCTCGTATTTCGCCAAAGCGATCGTTCAGCGCATGGACGCGCGACACTACTCCGGCATCCTCGAAGGGATGATGGTGGTGGCTGGCCTCACCATGATCTACGCGGCGATGAGCGTTTCTTAAACCTACCCCAGCCGCGCCTCGCGCTCGGCCTCGGTCGACGCCAGATCCGCAAGGACGGTTTCGCCGGCGATGGCTGTCTGGCCGACCGCGACGAGCGCGGTTCGGCCCGGCGGCAGGTAGATGTCGACGCGGCTGCCGAAACGGATCAGGCCGATGCGCTCACCAGTTGCGACCGTGTCGCCCTCGTCCTTGACGGTGACGATGCGGCGCGCGATGAGGCCGGCGATCTGGGCGACACCGATCTCGGTTCCCGATGCCGTCGTGATCACGAGAATGCGGCGTTCGTTGTCGGCGCTGGCCTTGTCGAGTGCGGCATTGAGGAAAGCACCCGGCACGTAGACCGAACGGCTGATGCGGCCTGCGACCGGCGCGCGGTTGATATGGACGTCGAACACTGAGAGGAACACCGAGATCCGCTGCCGCTCCTCGATGCCGAATCCGAGCTCCGGCGGCGGGCGGACTCGTTCGATCGCCGAGACGATGCCATCTGCCGGCGATACGACGAGGCCCTCGCGCAACGGGGTCACGCGATCCGGATCGCGGAAGAAATAAGCGATGTAGACAGCGACGATGACCAGGAGCCAGCCGAGCGGCGGCCAAAGCAGCAGGAACACCAGCGCCGCCGCGGCCGCGATTCCGAGAAATTTCCAGCCATCGCGATGGACGGGGACAAAGAACGACAGAATCGTCGATGGAAGACTATGGCCGGCCACGGGCGTACCTGCTCGAGTTGGGCGCCGATCCGTCGAGGGGGACCACGGCGCGAGATGTCGAATTCGAGGGTGAGTGGTAGCCGTGGCGCACGGGAACCGCAACCGAGGATACGCTCGGCGCCGAAAATGCGGCGTGCGTTCCATCAATAAGCCGTTTGGATATCCTCTTTATGGCGCCAACTGACTTGTCGTGGGCGCGGGCATCGGCCAAGTGTGAGGGCGAACTCACGCCGCGTGCACCGCCGGCGGAAACCACCGCATGAATCCGCAAAGGTCGAGGTACGCTTGACGACACGATGTGATCGATACCGCGCCGGAGCGCACAGCAGCACCGGGATCCGCGCCATCGTGCTCGTCGCTGGAGTGGTTGCCGTTTTGGCTGCCGCGACAATCTCGAGCGGGCCGCTGCACGCGCAGTCGGGGCCAGGCGCGACGCAGCCCTATGGCGTCGGCGCCACCGGGTTGCCTCTGCCGCGTTTCGTCAGCCTCAAGTCCGACCGCGTCCAGGTGCGCCAAGGCCCCGGCACCGATCACAAAGTGCTGTGGGTGTTCAGCCGCGTCGGCCTGCCCGTCGAGATCATGCAGGAGTTCGAGAACTGGCGGCAGATTCGCGATCAGGACGGCAGCGTCGGCTGGGTCGCACACGCGCTGCTCTCGGCGCGGCGCACCGCGGTCGTTCTGGCGTGGGCGGCGGGACAGCAGGCGAAGGGCACGACGCGCACCGTTCCGCTTCACGTGGAAGCGTCGACATCGGCGAACTCGATCGCGCTGCTGGAACCAGGCGTCGTCTGCGACATCCGCAATTGCGATGGCCGCTGGTGCAACGTCTCGGTCGGCGACTATCGCGGATACATCGAGCAGGCGAAGCTCTGGGGCGTCTACCCTGGCGAGGCCATCAAGTAAGCGTCAGAAGCTCACCTAGTCGCGCGGCACAGCGACCAATCGCACGACGACATCAACGTGACTGATGCGCATGCCGTCCGGCGGCGTCGGCAGTCCGTCAACGCGAATCGAGCCCTCGGGAATGTCCATCAGCTTGCCGTCTCGCTCGACGTAGAAGTGGCTGTGGTTCGAGGTGTTGGTATCGAAATAGGTGCGCGTGCCATCGATCGCCAGTTCGCGAACGAGACCGGCGCGCCTGAATTGGTGAAGCGTATTGTAGACTGTCGCGAGCGAAACGCGCTCACCTCCGGCGACGGCCTCGGCGTGAAGCAACTCTGCGGTCACGTGGCGACCGTGATCCGTGAACAGCAGCGCGCCCAGCGCGAGTCGCTGGCGTGTCGGGCGCAGCCGTGCATGGCGCAGCAGCTCGACAATCTCAGCTTCCGATCGCGGCGTGCCGCTCGTCTCGTAGGTATGATCAATCATTCTGCGCCTCGCGCTCACCAAAAGGGCGCGCCCAGATGGGGCGACCGCAACTCTCGGATTGGAATACCCGACTATTGGGGTAAACATCCAGTGTTTTTATCAACTGGGTTATCGCCTTTATAGCTCTACCCCCGCTTTGACCGCAATCAAGGCAGTCAGGGATGTTCGAGCCGTTCCAATCTCTTAGAACCGTTCGAATAATTCAACGCTGCGCCGGTGTCGGGTCAGCGATTGGTGAGCTTGAGTTCGATGCGGCGATTGCGCCGCAGGATTTCATCGCTCGCACCATCTTCGAGCGGGGCGAACTCACCGTAACCCGCGGCAACGAGGCGGTTCGGCGGCACACCACGACTGATGAGGTATTTCACGACGCTGATGGCGCGGGCGCTGGACAGCTCCCAGTTGGACGGAAACGCACTGCTTGCAATTGGGCGTGCGTCGGTGTGGCCGTCGACCTGCAACGCCCAGCCGATCTCCTTGGGGATCTGACGTTCGAGTTCGACGATCGCGGCCGCGAGCTGATCGATCGCGGCGAGGCCCTCGACCGTCATGGTCGCTTGTCCCGAGGGGAACAGCACCTCGGACTGGAAAATGAAGCGGTCACCCACGACGCGGATGTCGCGCCGGTCCTTCAGCAGTTCGCGCAAGCGGCCGAAAAAATCGGAACGGTAGCGCTGCAGCTCCTGCACCTGACGGGCGAGAACGACATTGAGCCGGGCGCCAAGATCGGAAATGCGCGCCTGCGAATCCTTGTCCTTGGCTTCAGCGGCTTGCAGCGTTTCATTGAGGGCGGCGATTTGGCGACGCAACGCGAGAAGCTGGCCGTTGAGCAGATCGACCTTGGCCAGTGCCTCGTTGGATATGTCCTTTTGGCCCTGCAGCTCCTTCGAAAGCGCGATGGCGCGAGATTCGGCGGCGCCAGCGCGCTCCTCGCCAAGTCCGGCCAGACCCGATAACCGCGAACTCTCGGACCGTGCGGCGGCAAGCGTCGCCTGGATCGACGCGAGTTCGTCCTCCAGCGACCGCGCCTTGCCCTTTTCGAGCGACAGCAGGCTCGTGAGTTCAGCGACCTGGAGGTTCAAGCGCCCGAGGGCTGTGTCCTTGCGCCCGGATTCCTGACTAACGAAATACTGTGCCAGCATGAACAGCGAGAGCAGAAAAATGAACACGAGCAGCAGCGTCGACATGACATCGACATAGCCCGGCCAAAACTCGCCGTACTCGTTCGAGCGTCGCGACCTCGTTCCGGCCATGCTACGATCCGCTCCGTCTCGGCGAACGCCCGGCCAGTTCGCGCAGCGCGGCGGTCATATCGGACTGGCGCGCCGCCTGCTCGTCGACCCACTCGCGGACGATTTTCTGCTCGGCCCGCATCTGGCCGACAATTTCCTCGAGCCCGCGCCCCACGTCACGCAGTCCGTCCCCGCCCTGGCCGCCCGCCGTGCCCATGACTTGAATGCGATCGGACAATTCCGAGATCGTGCGCTGCACCTCGAACATGATTCCGAAGAGTTGCTGGCCGACCTCGCCGCCGCCTTCGCCAGCCGGTGTCAGCTCGGTGATGCCGGACAGCCATTCTTCGAGTTCGTTGTAGAAGCGATTGTGGGCGTGGCTCGTCTGGAGATCGAGAAAGCCGAGCACCAGCGAACTCGCGAGACCCATCAGAGATGATGAGAACGCGGTGCCCATGCCTTTGAGCGGCGCCGACAAACCTGCTTTCAGCTCCTCGAACATGAGCACGCTGTCGGTGCCTTTGGTGTCGAGAGAATTGATCGTCTTCCCGACTGAGCTGATCGTGTCGAGGAGACCCCAGAACGTGCCGAGCAGACCCAGAAAAACGAGGAGGCCAACGAGATAGCGGCCGGTGTCGCGCGCTTCGTCAAGACGGCCTCCGATCGAATCCATGATCGAGCGCATCGACGACGTCGACAGCGAGAGCTGTCCCGTGCGATCGCGCAACATCGTCGCCATCGGCGCCAGCAGCACCGGCTTGTGTTCGATCGCGAGGCCTGGATCGGCGATGCGGAACGCATTGACCCAGCGGATCTCGGGGTACAGCCGTATGACTTGTCCGAAGGCGCGCAACACGCCGATCGCAAGCACGCCGAGGATCAGGCCATTTAGGACGGGATTGGCCCAGAACGCGACCTCGATCGGCTGATAGAGAATGGCGCCGCACAGCCCCACCACCATGAGGAAGACGAGCATCCCGCGCAGGAACGATCCGGGAGTATTGAGTGTGCGATGGAGCCGTCTGGAGGCCAGTTCAGTCGGCCGCGTTCTCGCCATAGATCAACTCCGCCTCACACAACCGGCACCTGCCCGCGCCCCACTTGCGCCCCGCTTGCACCACGTCGCCGCGACGGCGGAAGATGACGCAAAAGCCACAACGCTTTCGAGGTTAACCCAAGAAGACTATCCGATGATCGTGGCAAAACAACCAGGGACTGTGGCCAGGAACACCTTTTGCGCGAGCAGGACCACTGGCGCCCAGCAATCGTCACATTCAGGCGGGGCGCTTGAGTGACGCCAACAGAAGTTTCTGAATCGTCGGATTGCCGGCGACAATGCTGCCGCTGTCGAGCATGTTTTCGCCGCCCTGTATGTCGGTGGCGATCCCACCGGCCTCGATGAGGATGACGATACCCGCCGCGATGTCCCACGGCTGAAGGTCATGCTCCCAATAGCCGTCGAACCGGCCGGCCGCCGTCCAGGCGAGATCGATCGACGCCGCGCCGGTGCGCCGAAGTCCCGCGACCTCGTGCATGAGCGGCGCGGTCTCATCGTTGAAGCGCTCATAGCCGCCGCGTCCGCGGAACGGGATGCCGGTTGATATGACACTGTCCTGCAATGTCTTGCGTGCCGCCACCCGTAGGCGCTTGTCATTGAGGAAAGCGCCTTTGCCCTTCTCAGCCGTGTAGAGTTCATCACTGACGGGATTGTAGATCAGGCCGGCGACAAGCTCGCCATCGCGCTCGAGTGCGATCGAGATGCCGAACAGCGGAATCGAGTGGAGGAAATTGGTCGTGCCGTCGAGAGGGTCGATGATCCAGCGATGAGTCTTGTCGTCGCCGACAATTTCGCCGCCCTCTTCCATGAGGAAGCCGTAGCCCTGGCGGGCGCGTGCGAGCTCGCGATAGACGATCTCCTCGGCGCGCTGGTCTGCGGCGGTCACGAAGTTCGCCGGCCCCTTGACTGAGACCTGAAGCTGCGCCACTTCGCCGAAATCCCGCGCCAAGCTCCGCCCGGCCTTGCGGGCGGCACCCACCATGACATTCATCAGCGCTGAAGCGGCCATCTGTCCTCGATCGCAGAAAATGCCGGTGAGAGGTCACCCTGGTGCGTCTCTAAATATGTCCGGCTGCAAGAGCGCACCCCTAGCGCCTTACCCTCGCGGTGGCAAGGTCCGGCTGGCGCGGCCGCCGGTCACGCGCGCCGTTTACCTTCGGAATTGGCCAATTTCAGCAGCACATCGCCATGGCAAGGGCCATCGAGACTGCACCAGCAGGCGAGGTTTTTGCCTTTCAGCTCGCCGACGCTGGCAAGGATGGCCTCGCGTCTCTCACGTTGCTCCGCAATCGACACTGGCGCGTCCTTCGACGGCTTCCCGGCCATCATCATTTCATAGAGAGCGATGCTTCGCTCGCGCGTCAGTTCGGGCGTGATCAGGAACGGATTGCCCCATTCCGTCGTGCGGTCCACCTTCACGGTGTTCTCCGGCATCTTCCAGCCTTTCGAGCGGCGAAGCTGGATGCGCTGCGGAACAGGCTTGCCCATCGGCCGTCTCCATCGAACGCGCGCACTCGATCCGGAAAGCAGCGCTCTTTAGTTCAACAGGGCCTGCTCGCGCCATGCGAAGGCGGCGCGCTCGGCGGCAAGACGATCGGCGTTCGACAGCTTCGCTGCGATCTCATCGAGGCTCTTGTCTTCGACACCGCCTTGTTTCGCGAGCAGGTGCCATTTCACGGCCTCGACAAGATTCATTTCGACACCGGCGCCGTGCGCCAGGCAGCGCGCATAGCGATTCTGTCCAACGGCATTGCCCTTTTCCGCCGCCGTCCTGAAATACCACGCCCCACGCAACTCGTCGGCGGTGACGCCATGCCCTTTGAAAAGGAGGATGCCATATTCGACCTCGGCGTCGACATAACCGGCAGCGGCGGCGCGGCCGATCCACCGCGCGGCTTCGAAGATATTGGCGGTCGTGCCGGTCCCGCTCGTGTAGAGCGTGCCGAGATCATACTGGGCGGCGGGAAGCCCCTGTTCGGCCGAATACTCCATCAAATGGAAAGCGCGGATCGGATTTTCCGGCTTGCCGGTGCCGGCTAGAAAGAGAAGCGCGAGATTGTATGTCGCGAGCGGATTGCCCCGCTGCGCCGCCGCCTCGAGATAACGCGCACCGAGGACGACATCCTTGGCGACCCCGCGCCCCTGAACAAGCATCGTACCGACCGCGAGCGCACCCTCGACATCGCCGAGTTCCGCAGCCTTCGCATACCACTTCGCGGCGACGACCTGATCTTGCGGCACGCCGAGACCGTCCGCGTGGATGCGGCCGATCAGTGTGTGGGCCTGCGGCTCGCCCTTGGCCGCGGCCTCCTCGGCGAGCTTCAGCGCTGTCAGATATTTTCCGAGATCAAACGCGGTGTATGCGGGATCGTTGTCAGCCTTGGCTGGCGCAGCCGTAGCTTGCGGGATCGGTGACGGCTTGGCCGACGGCGCCGGCGCGGCGGTCGTCTTCACGGCGCGAGGCGCCCCTTTGCCGGGAATCGCCGGACCGGGTGCGGCACGCGGCGCGGCAGGCGGCGGCGCGGATTTGGCACTCTTGGGCGCCGCTGGTTGCCGCTTTTCGATCGGCTCGGGCGTGACCTTCTGGCTCCAACTGCTGGTCTGCGCATGCGCAGTGGCCATCGTCGCCAGCCCGACCACCAGCGCGCCAATCGCCATGTGCGCGCTCCGCCTCAAGTAACAACCTCCGATGCGATCGCCGCGACAACGCTTCGAACCAATTCACCCGACGCCGCAGGCGGTTCGCGCGCGGGCAGCGTCACCGCGATGAAGTCGGCGCCTGCCGCAGCCAACGCGGCGGCCTCGTCAGGATCCACGACATCGAAGGCAACCACAGGAATCTCGAAGACTTCGGCCCACCACGCGACCAGTTCGCAGCGACGCAAATGCGCTTTCTCGCGGTCGCCAACGCGATCGGGAATGCCGAAGGCGACGTAATCGGCGCCAGCCTCCCCCGACACCATGGCGTCGTGGCGTGACCGCCCCGCGTCGACGCCGACGATCAGCCCGCGGCCGACAACTTCGCGCGACTCGCCAAAACCCTTGGCGCCGCCCTTGCCATCAGGCCCACCATCGACCGAGAGGTGAACACCATCAGCCTTGAGTGTCCGGGCGAGGCGGGCGTCGTCCAAGACGAGCGCCGCCGCACCCGCCGCTTGTGCCTGCCGCAGCAACGACTGAATGTCCGCGACTGGGACATCCGTCCCAACCGGCGTGGCAACCACGACCGAGGCGATGTCGCTCGCGGCCAGCGCCGCCGCCAACCGCTCGGACGCGCCGGCTCCCGGCTTGATCACGGCCATTAGCTGGCATTCCATGTCTGCGCGCCTCACCGTCCACTCCCCTTCGCGTGTCGACCTCAAGCGTATCATGGCTGAATCGGGCGAAACATGGGTCCGGCGCTACAATCGAGGTCAACCATTTCCAACCGATCGCCTCTGAGAGTTGCGGATGCCACAACCCGGCTTCCGCGCAAATGGTGCATTGCAGCAACCATGATAGATTGCCATAAAGGAAGCTGGCGACCCGAAGCGTCGCCGCTGGCAGGACTTTTGCACCGGTAACCGGCAGCGGTTGGAGGTGGAATTGTCGATGATCGGTGAACTCGAAGTAGCTGAGGCGCCGGGCTCCGTGGCCCGCCCGGCTGGAGCTCGCAACGGCATGTCGTCGATGAAGAAAGTATTCATCAAGACCTACGGCTGTCAGATGAACGTCTACGACAGCGAGCGCATGGGCGAAGCGCTGGCCGCATCCGGCTATGGCGCAACGGACACCCCGGACGACGCCGACCTGATCATCCTCAACACCTGCCACATCCGCGAGAAGGCCGCCGAAAAGGTCTATTCAGAGCTCGGCCGTATCCGTGACATCAAGGAGGCCCGCGCCGCAACCGACCGCGAGACCGTCATCGCCGTCGCGGGTTGCGTCGCACAAGCCGAAGGCGACGAGATCGTTCGACGCGCGCCTGTCGTCGATCTCGTGATCGGGCCACAAAGCTACCATCGGCTGCCAGACCTAATCGCCCAGCGTCGCGCTGGTGCGAAGGCCGTGGTCGAAACGGAATTTCCCGAAGACGACAAATTCAGCCACTTGCCGGCGCGACCTCTCGGCGCGAAATCTGGCCCGGCCAGATCACCCGCGGTCCGCTCGGCAAGCGCGTTTCTGACCATCCAGGAAGGCTGCGACAAGTTCTGCACGTTCTGCGTTGTGCCGTACACACGTGGCGCGGAGTATTCGCGTGGCGTCGCCGCGATCACCGACGAAGCGCGGCGTCTCGTCGCTTCAGGCGTGCGCGAAATCACGCTGCTCGGCCAGAACGTCAACGCCTACCACGGCCAAGGCGACGATGGTCGCGCCCGCTCGCTCCCTGATCTGATCCGACATCTCTCCGACATCGACGGCCTCGAGCGTCTGCGCTACACGACGAGTCACCCCCACGACATGAGCGACGATTTGATCGCGGTGCACTGCGATACGCCGAAGCTGATGCCGTACCTCCATTTGCCGTTCCAGGCGGGGTCCGATCGCATCCTCGCCGCCATGAACCGCAAGCACACGGCCGCCCACTATGTCGGCCTGGTCGGCCGCGTCCGGGCAGCCCGCCCCGACATCGCCCTCTCGACCGACATCATCGTCGGCTTCCCAGGCGAGACCGATGCGGACTTCGAGGCAACGCTGAACATCGTGCGCACGATCGGGTTCGCCCAGGCGTATTCATTCAAATACAGCCCGCGTCCGGGTACGCCCGCCGCGAATATGGGCGGCCAGGTCCCCGAACTGGTCAAAATAGAGCGACTGGCTCGACTTAAAGCGCTGCTCGACGCCCAGCAGTCCTTGTTCAACGCCCAGTGCATCGGCCGCATCATGCCGGTCCTGTTCGAGCGCCACGGCCGCCGCGACGGCCAGTTGATCGGGCGCTCACCCTACCTTCAGTCCGTACACGCCGAGGCGGCGCCCACCCTGGTCGGCCGCATCATTCCGGTTGAAATCGCCGATGCGGGTCCCAATAGTCTCTCTGGTGTCATCAGGGCAGCGTGATATGCTGTCCTGGCTCAGAGTCTCCGCTGCGGGGAGTTGCAGCAGCTCCTGAGTCCGTTGAAACCGGCGAGGAGAGCTTGATTTGACAGCTGCGCGCGGGTCGGCGGCCCAACGGCCGGCCAAACCCGAGAAGGCCCCAGGTAAGCACCGCATTGTCGTACCATTCGACGATAACCGGCTGCTGGCACACCTGCTCGGCGAGTATGATTCGCACCTCGCCCTGATCGAGAGCAGGCTTGGCATCGAAGCTCACGCCCATGGCAACGTCGTCACGCTGACCGGACCGCAGCCCGCCTGCGAGATCGGTCGGACCGTGCTCAACCAGATTTACGATCGCGTCCGCAAGGGCGAGACCGTGACGCCGGGGGACATCGACGGGCTGATCCGCCATGCCCGCTCGGGGCCACCAGCAGGCTCCGGCACTGGCACCGCCCAGGTCCGGACCCGCAAACGCATCGTCACCGCCCGCACGCCGATGCAGAGCGACTATATCCGGGCGCTCGATCGCCACGACCTCGTGTTCGGCATCGGTCCCGCCGGTACCGGCAAGACCTATCTCGCCGTCGCCCAAGCCGCCTCCTACCTTGAACGCGGCCTCGTCGAACGGATCGTGCTGTCGCGACCGGCCGTCGAGGCAGGCGAGCGGCTCGGCTTCTTGCCCGGCGATATGCGCGACAAGGTCGATCCTTACCTGCGTCCGCTCTACGATGCGCTCTACGATGTTCTGCCGCCGGAAAAGGTCGAGAAGGATCTGGAGACGGGAACGATCGAGATCGCGCCCCTCGCTTTCATGCGCGGGCGCACGCTCGCGCATTCCTTCGTCATCCTCGACGAAGCCCAGAACACCACGAGTATGCAGATGAAAATGTTCCTGACCCGCCATGGCGAAGGATCGCGCATGGTCATCACCGGCGATCCCACCCAGATCGATCTTCCGCCGGGGCAGAAGTCGGGACTCGACGAGGCGGTGCGGCTGCTCGATAACATCGAAGGCATTCAGACCGTGGCATTCACCGCGGCCGATGTCGTGCGCAGTGAGCTGGTGGCGCGCATCGTCGCCGCATACGACGGCGTCCCGCAGCCGAGTGGCCGCGGACGCTCTGGCTAGAGATAAGATGGACCCCTCCTTACGACAATCGGATGCCCCGGTCGCCGCCGTTCCCGGCGGCGACGATCGCACCGTCGAGGAAGAGCCTCCGCCGCGATGGCGGTTACAGCTTGAACTCATTGAAGACGATGGTGATTGGCAAATATTCGGCGAGATCGATGGTCTCGTTGCAGCGGTGCAGCGCGTTCTGGCGACTGCGCCGGAACTACCCGCCGCCGGCTCGGCATCGGCTGCGATTGCGTTGTCGAGCGATGCCGCGGTGCGCCGTCTGAACGCCGCTTATCGCGGCAAGGACGCACCGACCAACGTCCTGTCGTTTCCAGCCCCCCCGGAATCCTCGATGCCCGGCGCGGCCGAAGCCCCGCGTGCGCTCGGCGACGTCGTCCTGGCGGTCGAAACGGTACTTGCCGAAGCGGCCGCGGCCGGCATACCGCCCACCCACCATTTCCAGCACCTGCTCATCCACGGTGTCCTGCACCTGATCGGCTTTGATCACCTGAACGATGCCGACGCCGAGGCCATGGAAACGCTTGAGACGACGCTGCTGGCGCGCCTCGGGATCGTCGACCCCTATGGCGATCATGAAACAACGCCCGACCGACCTGTCGGATGAAAACCGAATGACCCTCACAATCGAAAAGAACGAAACCATGCAACGCTCGCAGCCAAGGCTGCCCCGATCATGACGCTTGCCGACGACTCCGGTCCGCGTCCCGATGCGCCCAACGGCTCCGACACACCGAAGAACGGCGAAGGGTGGGTCGCTGCGTTGCGCGCACGACTTGGCCTTGGCGCCGCGCCGACGTTGCGCGACACGCTTGAAGAAACGCTGAAGGGCGAGGACCAAACCGGTACCGCCTTCTCGGCCGCCGAACGCGAGATGCTGCTGCGGCTCCTGCAGTTCGGCACGCTTCGCGTCGACGATGTCATGGTGCCGCGAGCCGACATCACCGCGATCGAGGAGAGCGCGCCGCTGAGCGAACTGCTCGAGCTCTTCGACGCCTCGGGCGTATCGCGCATCCCGATATTCCACGACACCCTCGACGACCCTCGCGGTATGGTTCACATCAAGGATTTGATGACCTATCTGACGCGAGGCGGCGCCCGAGCGTCCAATCCAGCGCCCGAAGGCGAGGTGCTCCCGGACAGCGAGAAGCCACGCATCGATCTCGCCAAGGCGGAGCTCTCCACGTCCATCTCGGCCGCGCAGCTACGCCGTCGGGTACTCTACGTCCCGCCCTCGATGCCCGCCGTGAACCTGCTCCTGCGGATGCAGACCACGCGCATCCACATGGCGCTGGTCGTCGACGAGTACGGCGGTACCGATGGACTCGTGACGATCGAGGACTTGGTCGAGCAGGTGGTGGGCGAAATTGAAGACGAGCACGACGTCGACGAGGCCGCCAACATCATCAACGATCCGAAGCAGGGATTGCTGGCTCAGGCCCGCACGCCGATCGACGAACTCGAACAGCATCTCGGCGTCAAACTTCTGAAGAACGGCGAGGAAGAGGACATCGATACGCTCGGCGGTCTCGTCTTCACCCTGGTCGGCCGCGTGCCGGTGCGAGGCGAGGTCATCCGCCATGAGAGCGGGATCGAGTTCGAAGTCCTCGACGCCGATCCGCGACGCGTCAAGCGGGTCCGCATCTTGCGTCCTGGCGCCGGCGCAGAAGCCGCGGTGCCATCGCCACCGGCCGGGTCCAACGACTGATTACGGTTGAAGCTGCAATATTGCTGGTTATCAGGGTGCTCCTCGACCTGGGCACCCTGTTCCGATCGGCCGATTGCCAACGCGCGCCGCAAGGGCCATATCTCGTATGCCATGACGATTGCCCAGACAGTCCCCCAGACCATCTTCACCGAGCCGGAGTTCCGCGTGCGCGCCGCGGCGGCGCTTCATCCGGGACCGAGCGATCGCATTTTTGATCCGCGGACCGGGCGCGCATGGTCGCGGAGCGACTGGGATCTCAACCCTGAACTGCTCGCCGATTTCGAGGTGATGGAGCCGGCCCGGGCCGCGGCGGTCCTGGTGCCGGTGATCGCGAGGTCCGAACTCACCGTGCTGCTTACCGAACGCACGGCGCATCTCGCGACCCATGCCGGACAGATCGCGTTTCCTGGCGGCAAGGTCGAGCCGTTTGATCCCGACCCGATCCACACCGCGCTGCGCGAAGCGGAGGAAGAGATCGGCCTGCCGCGCACCGTCGTCGAGCCGCTTGGATTTCTCGACGGCTATCGGACGGGCACCGGCTTTCTGGTGACGCCGGTCGTCGCCCTCGTCTCAACGGATTTCACCCTCCGCCTCGACCCTGGCGAGGTCGCCTCCGCCTTCGAGGTACCGCTCGCCTTCCTCATGGACCCGGACAACCACAAGCGGCACTCGCGTGAGTGGCGCGGACGCCAGCGGCACTACTACGCCATGCCGTTCGGGGATCGCTATATCTGGGGGGCGACGGCGGGCATGCTGAAGAACCTCCAGGAAGGGCTCTATCCGCGATGATTCGCGTTGTCGTCGAGAACGTCGTCCTGTTCTTTCTGCCGTTGGCGATCTACGTCACGTACGTGCTGCTGACGCGGAAGGCCGATGCGAAGGGCGGCCTGCTGGACGACGCACCGCTGGTCTGGCTCATGTTCGCCGGCACGGTGGTGGTGCTCGTCGTGCTCATTGCCTTCGGCTCGACATCGGGCGGCAAACCCGGTCAGGTCTACACGCCACCGTCACTCAGCAAGGATGGTCACGTCGAGCCCGGCGTACTGAAATAGCAGGCCTGCATGTCGCCCAAACCCGTGGCCCCTCGTCCGACTTCACTGGCCGGCGCGCCATGGCTGCTGCGTTCCGAAACGCAGGCCGTTCTCGGCGCGCTGTCGGTTGCCGGTCATCAAGCCCGCATCGTCGGCGGCGCCGTGCGCAACGCGCTCCTCGGCGAACCCGTCTCCGATATCGACATCGCGACGACCGCGACACCCGAGCAGGTAACGGCCGCGGCACTCGCCGCTGGCCTTGGCGCCGTCCCGACCGGTCTGGCGCACGGCACCGTCACCGTCATCGCCGATGGCGCCCCTTTCGAAGTGACGACGCTGCGCGAAGATGTCGAAACCTTCGGCCGGCACGCCCGCGTCGCCTTCACCGCCGATTGGGCCGCCGATGCGCGCCGCCGCGATTTCACGATCAACGCCCTCTACTGCGATCGCGACGGCACCATCAGCGATCCGCTCGGCGGTCTCGAAGATCTCGACGCGCGGCGCGTCCGTTTCATTGGCGACGCACGCGCACGCATCCACGAGGACGCGCTGCGCATACTCCGCTTCTTCCGCTTCAACGCCCAATACGCGCGCGATGTCCCCGACCCCGACGGTCTCGCGGCCTGCGCCGCCGAACGCGCACGCCTCGCCCATCTCTCCGCCGAACGCGTCCGCGCCGAACTCCTGAAACTGCTCGCGGCACCCGGCGCCGCGCCGGCCATCGCCGTCATGTTCACGCACGGCTTCATCGTCGACATTCTCGGCCGCGCGCCACGGATCGGTCTGCTCGAGCGGCTCGTGACACTCGACGACAACGCTCAGCGCGCCGCGGACCCGCTGCTGCGCCTCTCTGTGCTCGCCGTCGCAGTCGACGAAGATCGCGAATTTCTGGCGACGCGCTTGCGCCTGGCGCACGCCGAGCGCGACGATCTGGTAGTCGTCGATACGCGCCTGCTTGATTTGGCCAAACTCGACACCGCCGGGCAGCGTCGCGCGCTTTATGCGATCGGCGCCGCGCGGTGGCGACGGCTGGCTATGGCTGGCGCGGCGATGGCCGAGACCACCGAAGCGCGCGTCGTGTGGGACGTGCTTTACGCCCTCGCCGACCGCTGGCCGATACCGCGCTTCCCGCTTGGCGGCCGCGATGCCCTTGCGCTCGGACTGAAGCCGGGACCACACATCGGGGCGCTTCTTGCGGATCTTGAAGCGGAATGGGTTGCCGAGGATTTCGCCGCCGCCCCTGCGAAGCTGCAAGAGCGAATGGCCGCCCGCGCCGCAACCTTGCGCGAGTCTCAGTGATCGCGGACAGCGCCCGCCAACAAAATTCCGCAATCACGGAAACTTATGAATTTAATTGAAGATTTCGTAGCAAAAGGCAGTCGCGCTATCCAGCGCGCCACCTGCACGCAACCACTTCCTGCCCAATCCAAACGGGTATCTGTGGATAACCTGCGGCTGCCTTAGTCTCATAATGGACGAAGACCGTGGATAACCCTAAACAAAGAGTACTGAATGTCTCGCACGGCAATTCCCCCTCTCCCCCGAGCGCCAGCGAGATTGTAAAGCCCCGGCTGCCACGCCGGGGCTTTTTCTTTTCAGTGTCCGCGATCGCAGAGCTACAACTGCCCCAAAAATAAGGCCTATAGGCCATTGATCCGCACCAGGGCCGCGAAGTGCTTCTGGGCTTGGAAATCGATCAACTGCATGTACTGGCGCGCTGTGTCCGCGACCTGATCGTCGGCCATGATCTCAAGCGGAAGACCTGTGGACATCGCCAGCACCTGCTGCTTGCAGGCGCGCTCGAGGTAATAGAGATCATCGAACGCAAACGCGATCGACGGGCCGCCGATCGAGATCCCGTGGTGGGCGAGGAAGAACACGTCGGCGTTCGGATTGGACTTCTGCGCCTCCGCGATGCGCTGCCCCTCCGTTTCGTCAAGCGCGATACCGCCGAACGAATGGTAAGCGATGCGGCCATAGTAGCGCGCCGCCGTCTGATGCGCCATCTCGAGCCGGCCACCCTTGACCATGGTCAGCGAGGTCGCCCACGGCATGTGAACGTGCAGGATGCACTGGTGGCGCGGGTTGGCGCGATGGCCTTGCACATGGATGTGACGCGCCGTCGCCTCGACCTCGCCGTCGCCCTCGACGACTTGGCCGTCGCCGTCGATCATGAGGAGATTATCCGGCCCCATCTCGGACCAGTGGAGACCATAGGGATTGATCAGGTAGCGCTCGTCTTTGCCCGGCACGACGACCGAGAAGTGATTGCAGATGCCTTCGGAGTAGCCGAATTTTTCTGCGAGCCGGAAAGCGGCAGCCAGATCACGGCGAAGGCTTGTCGACGATGGGTCGGCAGATGGCATGGCGTGGATCTCGTTTTCGGATGAACGTCAGTTGGACTTGATGAATTTCGCGATGCCATTCACGGCCTGATCTTCTATTCCGAGAAAACCGTGCTGTGACCTGGCCTGGCATGGCTCCGATAGCGGCGGGCTGCCGCCATCGAGCAGGACCGTTTCAACCTTGCGGGATTTGGCCAGCGCCCGCGCCAGCTTCGGCGAGTCCGCTGCTGGCGTGATATCGCAACCATCCTTCCGGTGTGACATGATCAGCGTCGGAACGGAAACGGCGGAGAGCCGCATGCTGGCGACGCCGTTGGGGTGACTGCCGGCGATGTTCCAGTTCGGCTTCGAGCGGGTGATCGTCGACGTCAGCACGATGCCGCCGAGGTTGTGCAGTTCAATGCCACCGCCCGCCGCCGAAAAGGTCCCCATGCTCGTGCCGACGAGCCACACCGGCACGTTCGCCTCCTTCTTGAGACGATCGACCACCGCTTGAATGTCCGTCGCGTGTCCCTTGCTCATGCGGAATACCGCATTCATGCCGCGCGCACTCTTGTGGTCGGACGGCGCATCGACGACAGCGACCATGAGGCCCTGCGCGGCAAACTTGTCGCGCGTCCGCACGAGAAAATTCTGGGCTCCCCACGCCATGCTGGACGCGCTCTTCAAGCCGAGATGGCCATGGCCACCAGCAAAGAGGATGACCGCCGCAACCGGCTTCTCGGGCTTGATGAGAATGAACGCCTGCTTGACGCCGCGGGCCGACTGGACGGACTCGAGGCTCGCTACTTGCGCGGACGCAGGACCGCCCACCACCAGCAATGCCGCGGCAACGAAAACGGCTCGTCCGCGATGACGGAGCATGAACTTTCCCCTCCCTGGCGGCTCATTGGCCCTGAACAACGACGCCATCGTTGTTGAAAACACCGACCTGTCAAGTCACCGGCAATGGTAGCGAATCCGGCGTGCCGACGCGCGGACCCCGAAATTCTCGATTTGAAAGCAAGGATCGGAGTGCAGCAGCCACCCGACGTGCCTATCTTCGCGGACATGACCGATATCCAAACAAGGACGCGAGACATGGTCCGCACCGTCGCAAAGCCAACGCGTCAGCGCCGCGACAACGATGATCGCCGCTACGCCGCCGTCATCGCGCGCGACAAATCCTTCGACGGCGACTTCGTCTACTCGGTTGCAACGACCGGCGTCTATTGCCGACCGTCCTGTCCTTCGCGTCATGCCAAGCGCGAGAACATGGCGTTTCACGCCTCACTCGGGGATGCGGAGGCTGCCGGGTTCCGGCCATGCAAGCGCTGCAAGCCGAATGCGCCGCCGCTCCAAGAGCAGCACGCGCAAAAAATTGCCGACGCTTGCCGCCTGATCAAGATCGCCGAGGACGCCCCAACACTCGACTCGCTCGCCGAGCAGGTCGACCTCAGCCCCTATCACTTTCATCGCCTCTTCAAATCGATCGTCGGCGTAACGCCCAAAGCCTACGCGGTGGCGCATCGCCAGAAGCGCCTGCGTGAGAACCTCACAAGGAGCACCAACGTGACCCAGGCCATTCATGACGCCGGTTTCAATTCCAGCGGCCGTTTCTACGCCAATTCCGACGAGGTCCTCGGCATGACACCAACCGATTTCCGCAAAGGCGGCAAGGACACGGAGATGCGGTTCGCCGTTGGCGCCTGCTCGCTCGGCGCGATCCTCGTTGCAGCGACGTCAAAGGGCATCGCGGCAATCCTTCTCGGCGATGATCCACAAGCGCTCGTGCGCGATCTCGAAGATCGGTTTCCCAAGGCCGACCTGATCGGTGGAGATGCCGATTTCGAGCGCGTCGTGGCGCAGGTCGTCGGCCTCGTCGAAGCGCCAGCGACGGGACTCGAACTGCCGCTCGACGTACGCGGCACGGCGTTCCAGCACCGCGTATGGCAGGCGCTGCGCGAGATCCCCGCTGGGACCACCGCGACCTACACCGACATCGCCTCCCGAATCGGCGCACCCAAGTCCGTCCGCGCCGTCGCTGCCGCCTGCGCGGCGAACAAGATCGCGGTCGCCATTCCGTGCCATCGCGTGGTCCGCAACGATGGTGCACTCGCGGGCTATCGCTGGGGTGTCGAGCGCAAGCGCACGCTGATCGAGCGGGAGGCGCAGTCTTGAGTCGGACCGTCGTCGCAGCGATCCTACCCGCCTTCGACGCTGCCGCGATCGGCGACAGCCTCGACGCGCGCGGCTTCGCTGTCATCTCAGGGTCGATCGCGCCTGATCAATGCAGAACCGTCGCCGCGATGTATCCCCATGATGCGCCCTTCCGCAGCCACATCCACATGGCGCGCCATGGCTTCGGGCGCGGCGAGTACAAATACTTCGCCTATCCGCTGCCGGGACAGATCGCGGCGCTGCGTACAGCGCTCTATCCGCCGCTCGCAGAAATCGCCAACCGCTGGAACGACGCGCTCGGGATCGATGTCCGCTTTCCCACCGACCACGCGGCCTTTCTCGACCGTTGCCACGTCGCCGGACAGACACGGCCCACCCCGCTGCTGCTCCAGTACGGTCCCGGCGATTACAACTGCCTGCACCAGGACCTCTACGGTGAGCATGTCTTCCCGCTCCAGGTCGCAATACTGCTCGCGGAACCGGAACGCGATTTCTCCGGCGGCGAATTCGTCATCACCGAGCAGCGCCCGCGCATGCAATCACGCGCGTCGGTGGTGCCACTGCGTCAAGGCGACGCCGTCGTCTTCGCGGTCCATCATCGCCCGGTGCGTGGCACGCGCGGCACCTATCGCGTTAATCTCCGCCACGGCGTCAGCGAGGTCTCGAGCGGAAAACGCCACACGCTCGGCATCATCTTCCACGACGCGGCGTAGTCAGCGTCGCGCTTTTTCAGCGCCGCGAAGATGCTCGACCAGCCGTCGCGCGCCGACCGGCAAGGCCTGCAGCCGGCGAACGCAAATGGCAAGGCGTCGCCGCGCCCAGGCATCACGCAGGCTCACGACATCGATCTTCATGACGCGCCGGCAACGGCGCGCCGAGGCCTCCGGCACGATCGCCACGCCGACGCCGCTTTCGACCATGCGGCACACCGCATCGAAACCAGTCACGCGGGCGCGCACCTTCAATGTCGTACCGAGCCGGGCAGCGTGGCCGGCGATATGCCGCTGGAGCGCGCTTTCTCGGGGCAGGCCGACAAAATTCCGGTCGACGATATCGGACAACCGAGTCTGGCGCGATCCGCTCAGCGGATCGCCGCGCGGGACGACGAGAACCAGCCGATCGTCGCGGAACGGGAAGGTTTCGAGCCCTTCCGGCAAGGCGACTTCCGACGCGATGCCGATATCGGCGGCGCCCGAGGCGACGGCTTGCGCGATGTCATCGCTTTCGCGTTCCTCGAGATCGACGCTGATCGCGGGATGCGCCGCGAGGAAGGCTGCAACAACACCCGGCAGATGCTCGCTCAACGCTGCCGTGTTCGAAAGCAGGCGCACGCTCCCCGATAGGCCACGCGCAAAACTGCCGAGATCGCCGCGCAACCGCTCGACCTGCTGGACGATCAGCCGCGCGTGATCGAGGAGACATTGCCCTGCCGGCGACAGGGCCACGCCACGTCGATTGCGCACGAGAAGCGGCACACCAAGCGCGTCTTCCATGCCACGAATGCGCGCGCTGGCCGACGCGAGCGCGAGGTTCGCGCGTTCGGCGCCATGTGTGATGCTTTGCGCCTCCGCAACATGAAGAAACAGCTTCAGATCGACCAGATCGAAACGCATGGCACGCTACCTATGTGGCTTCGTCTGATCCGAAGCCTACATCCGCAATCTCCGCATTGCCACCACCGTCGCACGCAGGCAGTGTCTTGCCATGCTCGATAGCAGCCTCGTCTTTGTCGCCGCCGTCTTTGCGCTCGCCGGATTCGTCAAGGGCGCGATCGGCCTTGGCTTGCCGACGATCGCCATGGGCCTGCTCGCGATCATCATGCCGCCGATCGAAGCCGCGGCGATCCTGATCCTACCGTCGTTGCTGACCAACGCCTGGCAGATGGTCGCCGGACCAGCTCTCGGCGCGGTTACTCGGCGGCTTTGGCCGATGATGATCGCGGTCTGCCTCGGCACCTGGGCGGGCGCCGGCCTGATGGCGGGCACCAGCGCGCGCTACGGCACCGCGTTGCTCGGCGCAGCACTGGCGGCCTATGCGCTCACTGGTCTCGCGGCCCTCCACGTCGCGATTCCGCGGACGCGCGAGCCGCTGCTCGGTCCGTTGACCGGCGCCGTCACCGGCATGATCACCGCGGCGACGGGCGTGTTCGTCATTCCCGCCGTGCCCTACCTGCAGGCGATCGGGCTCGAGAAGGAGGATCTCGTCCAGGCGCTCGGGCTTTCGTTCACGGTCTCGACGTTGGCGCTCGCAGTCAACGTCGCATCGGCCGGCGCACTCGACGTCGGAATCGCCGGCACGACGATCGTCGCGCTCATCCTTGCGTGCGCAGGGATGTGGCTCGGACAAGTGGTGCGGATGAGATTGTCCGTCGCGCTGTTTCGGCGCTGCTTCTTCGGCGGCCTGCTCGCGCTCGGCCTCTATCTCGCACTCCGCGCGCTCGCGTGAACGTCAGGCGCGCAATCACGCCTGACGTCGCCGCGCTCAGTTCTTGCGGGTACCGTAGTTCAGTAGCCCCGAATTGTTCTTCGGCGGATGCGCCTTGATGCCTTCCTCGTTCGGCTCCGTGCCCCAGCCCGGACGATCCGGCAGGATCAGGTGCCCGTCCTTGAACTCGGGGACGTGCGTGAACAGTTCATGATCCCACGCGAGTCGATCGATGTCCGTCTCCATGATCCGCAGGTTCGGCACGCACGCCGAGAAATGCGCATTCATCATCGTGCACAGATGGCCGTAGAAGTTGTGCGGCGCGACATTGACTTCGTAGGCCTCCGCAAGTGTCGCGATCTTCATCGACTGCCACACGCCATTCCACGGCGTATCGATGATCGCGACGTCCATCGCCTGCTCGCGGAAGTACGGCAGGAATTCGCGCACGCCGAGCAATGTCTCGCACGACGAGATCGGATGCGGACTTTGACGGCGGATATAGCCGAGCGCCTCCGGGTTGTAGCTGTCGATCTCGATCCAGAACATATCGAGGCTCGCGATCTCGCGCAGGATCTTGAGATAGCCTTCGGTCTTGGCGTTGAAATTGAGATCGAGGAGGATGTCGACGTCGGGACCGACGCCCTCGCGTAGCGCTTCGAGATGCATCCGCAGATTGCGCAACACTGTTCGGTCGACGTTGAGATCGGGCTGGTTGGGCGAACCGAAGCCCGGCCGGTAGCCTTTCGGATTCTTCTGCCCGTCATAGAGGAAGATGTTCGTTTTGCAGGCGGTAAAACCCTGCTCGCGCACTTCGCGGCCGATGCTCTTGACGCCATCGAGATCGGTAATCGCGGGCTTGTAGTAGGCCGGATGATTGATCCGCCACGTCGCGCAGTGTGACCAGTACACGCGGATGCGATCGCGCACCTTGCCGCCGAGCAACTGGTAGCACGGCACACCCATGCCCTTCGCCTTGGCATCGAGCAGCGCGTTCTCGATCGCGCCGAGCGCCAACGCAACGACACCGCCCGCCGCCGGCCGCGTGATGGCATAAAGTTCCTGGTAGATCCGCTCGTGATCGTTGGCGTTCTGCCCGACGACGCGCGGCGCGAGCCGCATGATGGCTGCACCCAACCCCGGTGCACCGAACCCCTCGTCGAACTCGCTCCAACCGACGATGCCGGTATCCGTCGTAATCTTGACGAAGTAGTAGTTGCGCCAACCGGCGTCGCAGGACAACGTCTCAAGCTTCTCGACCTTCATGGGCGTTCCTCCGAATCTCATTTTCTTTTGTGGCACCAGCATAAAGCGGAACAAGCGCCGCGAGCCATGCGCGTTCAGTCGAAGGCCTTGATTGGCGTGGTGTTGCCAACCGTGCCCGCCATCGAGCCCGCGTCGATCGACAGGATGATGCCGGACACCCACCGCGCCTGGTCCGAGGTGAGATAGACGACACCCTTGCCGATGTCCCAGCCGGTGCCCTCTGTCTGGAGCAGGTTGTTCTTGCGGCGCCGTTCGCGCAACTCCGCCTCCATGCCCTGCGCGAACACCATCGGCGTATAGACGTAGCCGGGCGCAATGCAGTTGACCCGGATGCCTTCCGGCCCATGATGGGACGCCATCGCGCGCGTCATCTGGACCACCGCTCCCTTGGATGCGGTGTAGAACAGATTGGGATTACCGCCGCGGAGGCCATCGATCGACGCGATGTTGACGATCGCGCCGCCGCCCGCCTTGCGCATCTCGGGTATCGCGTACTTCGCCATCAGCATCATCGACGTCACGTTGATCCGCCATGCGGCGTCCCAGGCATCGGCATCGGTGTCGACGGCGTTGCCCATCGGGCCGCCGATCCCGACATTGTTGACGAGCACATCGACGCGTCCCCAGCTATCGAAAATAGTCTTAACCGCCGCCTCACACGACGCCTGCTCCGCGACATTGGCGACGACGACCATCGACGTGCCACCCTCGGCGTCGATCATCTCCTTGGTCGCGTCACCGAGTTCCTTCGTCGCATCGAGCAGCGCGACCTTGCAGCCCTCGCGCGCCAGAAGGATGGCCGCCGCGCGCCCGTTGCCGATCCCAGGCGCACGCGAGCCCGCACCCGTCACGATCGCGACTTTTCCCTCAAGACCCATTTCCGGCATGGCTGTCCGTCCTCCCGTTGCAGGCTTGTTGGGGCAAGTCTGCACGGCGAGCGATACCATAACAAGGGAGACCCGAGGCGCGGCCTACCGAGAGGACGGCATGAGCGGCCCGCGCAGGGCGCAGAACTCGTCGACGGCGGCGACGAGGCGATCACACTCGGCGTCGCCGGTCGGCAAGCTCATGGCAATCATGCCTCGCCGCGCGATGTAGATGCCGGCCGCCAGCAGATCGAAGAAATACAGCTCGCGCAGCGCTTCCTCGGCGGGCGTCGCCGCATACGGACGCATGATCGACCCAGGCCGGAAGTGCGGCTGCATCATACTGCCGAGCCCGCTGAAGTGAAGGGTGACGCCGTGCTTGCGGCAGACCGTATTGAGGCGCTCGCGCAGCGCTTCGCCGCGCGCGAAATGCGCGTCCGCTGCCGCGCTGTCGAAAATCTCGCCCATCGCGACGACGCCGCCGGCCATCGAAAGGACGTTGTTGTTGAATGTGCCGGAATGGATGAGCGCGCCCGGCCGATGACCATCGAAAAGGTCCATCACCTCGGCGCGTCCACCGAAAGCGCCAAAGCTCATGCCGCCAGCGATGTATTTGCCGAGCGTCGTCAGGTCCGGCGTGACGCCGTGAACCTTCTGCAGACCACCCGCCGAATGCCGGCTCGTCATGACTTCATCGAAGATCAGCAGGACGCCAGCGGCGCGCGTCGCTTCGCGCAGTGCGAGAAGAAACTCGCGGGTCGCCGGTATACAGCCGCCCGATCCCATCATCGGCTCGAGGATGACGGCGCCGATATCGTCGGCTCCCGTCCGCAACGCTGCAAGTGTCCCGTCGATGTCGTTGTAGTCGGCGAGCGTCACCGGCACCGGCGCATTGGTTGGGCTGCCGCCGCCGCCGACAAAGGTCATCAACCCGCCGTGGTAGCCACCGTTGAACGCCAGGACGCGCGACCGCCCAGTGAATGCCCGCGCCGCGCCGAGCGCCATCATGTTCGCCTCGGTGCCGCTGTTCGTGAACCGCACCCGCTCGAACGACGGAAACCGCACACACAATAGTGCCGCCAGTTGTCCTTCCCGCTCGCCGACCGATGCGAGATTCAAACCCCGATCGATCGCCGCGTGCAGCGCCGATCGGATCCGCGTCTCGGAATGACCGAACAGTCCCGCCGTATACTCGCCGCAGAAATCGGCGTAGCGGTGACCGTCGACATCCTCCAGATAACAACTCTCACCGCGTGCCATCGCCGTCGGAAACGGCGTGTAGAACAGCACCGAACGCGTGTTGCCCCCTGGCAGGACTTCGCGTGCCCGCTTATGAATGCGCGCACTCTCCGGCCGCGCCGCAGCATACCGCTCCCGCGCCTCCGCGAGCGCTTCCTCCAGCGTGCTGTTGCGCGCGCGTGACACGACATTCATGCCGCATATCCTCCAATGGTCGCGGCTCGGCCGCCGACCGGCATCGTGCCCCACATCGCAGTGGTATGTGAAGAGGGCTTCGAGAGCGCGGCGCAAGACGCAGCCTCTGAGCGGGCGGGGCCTCAGCTCCGCGCCGCGATCGGGCACACCCCCAAACCCCCGCCTTTTGGGATTTGGAGTTCGGGACTACTGTAGCGGCCGAAGGCCGACCTCACTTCTCCCTCTCCCCGCAAAGAGCGGGGAAAGGGAACCAGGTGGCGGCGCGAAGCCGTACGCGATCTCGGCAACAAAAAGTCTAGGGGGACTCAATGCGCGTCACCGATCTCAGGACCATCATCGTCGAGCTGCCGCTGTTGAAGCCGACGCTCAATTCGAGCGGCGTCAGCAACGACCGCGTCGCGTGCGTGCTCGTGTTCATCGATACCGATATCGGCGTCACCGGCGAGAGCTTCGTTTTTACGAACGGCGGCAAGCGCATCGAAGTTCTGGAGGCGATGGTCAAGAGCCTCAAGCCCGGCATCATGGGCGAGGACATCCGGTATGCGGAGCGAGTGTGGGAGAAGCTGTGGCGCGAGCTGTATTTCCTGGGTCACAAAGGGGTAACGGTGTTCGGGCTGGCCGCGATCGACACGGCCCTGTGGGACGCCAAGGGTAAGGCGCTCGGGCAATCGGTGGCGCACATGCTTGGCGCCGCACACGAGCGAATACCCGTGTATTCTAGCGCCGGCCTGTGGCTTTCGGCAACGCCGGATGAGCTGGCGGCGGAAGCGGCGGGCTACATCGCGCAAGGGTTCGGCGGCGTCAAGATGCGCGTCGGCAAAAAGCACATCGAGGAGGATATCGAGCGCGTCGCGGCGGTGCGCAAGGCGATCGGACCGAAGGTGTCGCTGATGTGCGACGCGAGCCGAGGCTTCACCGCCGATCACGCGATCCGCCTTGGCCGCAAGCTCGAAGCGTTCGACCTCACGTGGTTCGAGGAGCCGGTGCCGCCCTATGACCATCGCGGATCGGCACGGGTTGCAGCGGCGATCGACACGCCGCTCGCGAGCGGCGAAACCGAGGCGACCCGCTACGGCTTTCGCGAGATGCTCGCGCACGGCGCGGCGGACATCTGGATGGCGGACCTCGGCCGCGTCGGCGGTGTCAGCGAGTTCGTCAAGGTCGCGCATCTCGCCGCCGCGCACGACATCCCGATCTCGAATCACCTCTTCACCGAGCAGAGCGTGTCGATCCTCGGCGCTTTTGCGAACACCAACTGGGTCGAGTACATGCCGTGGACGGCACGGCTTTACCGCGAGCAGATCCAGATCAAGGATGGCTATGCCACGGTGCCCGATCGTCCCGGCCTCGGCTTTACGTTCGATCCCGAAGCCGTCGACCGCTATCGGGTGCGCTAAAAAAATCAAAAAGCGAGGAGACGACCCCATGGCGACCATCGTTCTCATTCACGGCGCGTATCAGGGAAGCTGGATTTGGCAACAGGTGGCGGCGCCATTGCGCGCAGCCGGCCATCGCGTGCTGGCGCCGACGCTCGATGGTTGCGCCGAGCGCCGCCATCACATTCGGCCAGGCATCACCACCGAGACACATGCCGCCGAGATCGCTGACCTGCTGTTCTTCGAGGATCTTCACGACGTCGTCCTCGTCGGCACGAGCACCGGTGGCATGGTCCTGTGCCGCGTGGCGGAACTCGCACGCGAACGCATCGGCCGGATCGTCTTCGCGGATGCACTGGCGTTGCTGGACGGCGAATCGTTGCCAGACATCGTGACGCGACGCAATGTCGAGACGACCGACGTCGCGACCGGCCCGTCGCGCGCGGACGCTGCCGACCGACTGTTCGCCGACCTCGACCCAGTGACGCGCGCGTGGACGCTAGAGCGCTACTGCCTTCACCCGATCGCCGCGATGACGGCGCCCGTCAAGCTCGACAGTTTCTGGGATCAGACATGGCGCACGACCGTGATCTGGTGCCGCCACAGCGCCAACCCGCCGCAAGCCCATCAGCGGCGTACCGCCGAGCGCCTCAACGGTCGGTGGCTCGAGCTCGATACCGGACACTATCCCATGCTGACCGCCGCCGAGGAACTGGCCCAGCAAATCATGATCGAGTGAGCCATCAAATGCGGCCGTGAAGCGGGCGCGAGATATGGCTCGACGCCACCGCGCGTGCCAGTATGGCGTGCGACGGGCACAAGATCCGCGCGGAGGAAGCAATTTAACGGAAGGGTCAGGCGCCATGGCACGCACCACAACGCCACTCACCGATCATGTCGCAATCGTCACCGGCGCCGGCCAGGGCATCGGCAAGGCATCGGCCCTGGCGCTGGCGGAAGCAGGCGCGACTGTCGTCGCCGTCGATATCAATGAGGGGACGCTTGCGGAAACAGCGGGCGAACTTCGTAAGCTCGGCGCGCGAACACTCGCGATCCGCGCAGACCTCGGCAGCGTGCCGGAAATCGATCGCCTCGTCACCGAGACGATGGCCGCATTCGGCCAGATCGACATCCTGGTCAACAACGCCGGCGTGACGCGGCGCGCCTACATCATGGACCTGACCGAGGAGGATTGGGACCGCATCCACCGCGTCAACGCGAAGGGTGTCTTCTTCTGCCTACAGCGCGTTGCGAAGGAAATGATTCCACGCCGCAGCGGCCGCATCATCAATATCGCGTCGGTGGCGGGGAAAGGATTTCCGGGCGTTTCAAACGCAATTTATGCGGCGAGCAAGGGCGCGGTAATCAGCCTCACCAAGACGGCATCGCAACAGCTTGGCATTCACAACATCAACGTCAACTCGGTTTGCCCCGGCATCGTGCGCACCGCGCTCTATCAGGACATCGTGCGAATCATGTCGGAGAAGGAAGGGCTCAGCATCGAGGCCGTTGAGAAGCGAGCCGTGGCCGGCGTGCCGCTCGGACGCGCCAACGAACCCGAGGACATCGCCGATATGGTGGTGTTCCTGGCTTTGCCGGAATCGCGGAATGTCACGGGACAATCGTTCAACGTCGACGGCGGGCTCATCCCCGACTGATGGCGCGGACACGAGCAACCGCTAAACAGAAAAGGGGGCAGCACTTGTGGTGCGCCCCCTTTTACCTGCGCCACGACTGGCGCCAGTTTCAGCGGTCTGTCGAGCGCCTTAGCGGCGGGCCGACATGGCCTTCTCGATCGGCTTGTAGGCGTCCTTCGCAAGATCGCTATAGAAGCCGCCGATCTTGGACATCTGTTGCATATAGTCGTCATACGCCTTCTTGGCGAAGCTCGACTGTATTTCGAAGGCCTGCTCCATCGTCTTGGCCGAAAGGAGCTTCTCGAAGGTCGCCGTGCCTTCCTCGAAGGAGCGCTTCGAGTAATCGGTCATCTCGGTGGCGATCGTCTGCCAACCCTTGCTCCACTCACCCATCATACGCATGGCGGTGTCGGTGTTCGACTGGCTGAGCTTCTGGATGTCTTCGAAAGATTTAATCATCAGGGCATTCCTTCACAGCTGGGCAAAAACCGGGAGGAGAGTCGCGGCTTGAAATTGGGGGCGCACGGGTCGTCTCACTGCGGCACCCCCATGACTTAGGTGCGCTGCACAAATATGTCAACCAAAATATTGCATCGCACCATTGCGCCGGGTTGAACGCGCAACCGACATCCCGGGTTGGATAGATAAAAAGCCGATCAAATTGCCCCAACCGACTTCACCGGGCGCAAGGCTGGGTCATGTAGGGTGCTCCAATGGTCGAGGTTCTACGCCCTATTGGTGCCCTAAAACGATGTTCTACTGAACATATGAATGAGGGGAGCTTGTGCGGCTGAGGGCCATGCCGACCGCAGGAGCCAGACGCGTCAGATTGGCGCGGTAGACGGGTAGCAGGCTATGAACGCGCTTTCAGGCCGGCGGGGGATACTCGCAGGTGCAGCAATTGTTTTGACGTCCGGGCTTCTGGCCTTTGGCACGCTCTCGGCGCAGGCCGATGGTGGTCGCCATGCGGCCTTCATGATCGACGCAAATTCCGGCCGCGTGCTCCACGCCCAGTCCGCCGATGTGAGCCGTTATCCGGCCTCGCTCACCAAGATGATGACGCTCTACATGGTCTTCGAGCTTATCGAGGCCGGCAAACTCGACGCCAATACTTCGATCAAGATCTCGGCGCAGGCTGCCGCCGTGCCGCCCTCGAAACTCGACCTCGATCCAGGCGATACCATTCCCCTCGGCGCGGCCATCCGGGCGCTGGTGACCAAATCGGCCAATGACATCGCCGTTGCCATCGCCGAGCATATCTCGGGGACCGAGGCGGCCTTCGCCCGTGCCATGACGGCGAAAGCCCGCCAACTCGGCATGCGATCGACCACATTCCGCAACGCTCACGGCCTGCCCGACAGCGAGCAGGTGACGACCGCCCGTGACATGGTGACGCTCGCGCTCGCTCTTTACGACCACTACCCGCGCCAAGCGCAGGTCTTCGCAACGCGCCGGTTCACGTATGCCAGCGCCTCGTACCGCAATCACAACACGCTGCTCGGCACGTTCGCCGGCATGGAAGGCATCAAGACCGGCTACACCCGCAGTTCGGGGTTCAATCTCGTTGCCTCGGTCCGTCGGGACGGCCGGCATGTGGTCGCCGCTGTGTTCGGCGGCAGCACTGCGGCCTCGCGAAATGCAGAGATGCGCACGTTACTTTCACGCGGCCTCGCGCGCGCCGGCACAACGAAGTCGCGGCGCCCGCTGCTTCTCGCTCGAGCCGAACCATCAGCGCCGGCAGGCCGCGCCCCGGCCCGCAGCGCCAGTGCGCCAATGGTGAGCAGCGCCGCAGCGGCTCCCGCTCGCTCCGCCCCGCGCCTCGTCGAGCCGATTGCACCAGCGACTGAACCGGCTCGTACCGACCCACCGATCCAGATGGCGCGCGTGCGCCCAGTGTCGGTCGTCGCAACGCCTGCCCCCGCTCAGTCCCGCGCCGAGACCTTCGAAAGCGCGCCGGCCCAGTATGTCGCGCCATGGAAGCAACTCCCATCGATGGCGACACCGACCACCCCGGTGCAGCAGGAGCCAGTTCTGCGCGAGCCACCGCGTCCCGCCTATGCCTCGCCCGACACCGGCCGCGGCGCCCGCCCCTCGACGCTTTCGGCGCAGGCATCGCGCATCGAACAGGGTGAACCGGCCGTCTATGCCGCCGCCCAAATACCCAGCCCGTACGCCGAGCGGCCCTCGTACGCCGGAGCGCCCATGCCGGAAGCGCCGGCTGCGGCCGCACCGATCCCACGCGGGGGCGATTACGCGATCCAGGTTGGCGCCTTCGCGACGGCTGCCGAAGCCGAGGCGCGCCTACGCCAGATACGCCAATCCGCGCAGAGCGTGCTCGCACAAGCGGCCGACCATACCGAGCCGGTGACACAGGGGTCGCGCACGCTCTATCGCGCGCGCTTCGCGGATCTCGAAGCTGCATCGGCGACGCAAGCGTGCAATGCGCTGCGCCGCCAGCACGTCGATTGCTTCGTCGCCCGCCTGAGATAGTCCGGAAATGATTCAAAAAGGACGATCCTAAATTTGGTGGCGCGCGCCGCCGGAGTTAAGGCTCGTCGAAAGTCCTACCGGGTTAGACACTCGACAACAGATTGAATTGCCCACGGGTTCGGGGTCGACTCCGCGGGTGTGTTGAATGGCCGGTGCGCTGCGCCAGCGGAGGGGTTGTATGATTACCGTCGGGTCGCCGCTTTCCAGCGCGCTTGCCGCGCTCAGCGCTTTGACGCCTGGTCAGGTGCAGGCCGACGCCAGCACGTCTCGAACTGCGGATGCCGGCAATGCCCTGACCGGGGCATCGCGGATGCGCCTGTCGTCCTCCGCCTCCGATGCCCTGCTGAAATTCAGCAGCTATGGAGCCCGTAGCCAGGGGGGCGCGACGCCCGCGGTGGTCTCGATCGAACCGGCGCGTGCGAACGAAATCGCCCCGCATCCGTCCGGCATGCCGGCGGATAAGGTCGCGTGGCTCAATTCGCTCGGTGCCGACTCCTGGTCGGTGCGCGAGCCGCCGCGCATGGACGATGGCGCCTTCGAAAAGCAAGTTCTCGACGGCATGCTCCGGAACGGCTCGTCCAAACTCGCGGGCTTCAGCGAGGCGCTCGACAACGGCACGCTCAAGGTCCAGCGCGCCGCCGATCTGCCGGAGCTCGGCTACAAGTCATTCCAGGTCACCCTGTTCAAGGACGGGAACGAATGCGGCGGCGCCGGATTCAGCGTCTGCGACACCGGCAAATGGATGGAAATGCGCGCCAATGGCGTTTACGCGGGTACCGGCTCGGTTGATGGCAATGACTACGTCGTGACGTGGCCCATGCCAGTGCGGGGTGGGGAAGGCGAGGCGGGCCCCGGCACATACGCTGCCGCCTGAACCCAACCGCATCAACTCACCGCCGCAGCTTGGAGATCCGGCCGCAGCACCGTATGGTGCCGCCGCCCCGCCACGAGGGTGGGCGTAGCCGGAGAGAATGCACGATGAGGAATGGGCAAACGGGCGTCGGATCGATCGTCGCTCGCGGGTTGCTGGTGGCGGGCCTGCTGATCGCCGCGCCGGGCTTGGCCGCCGCGCAGTCGTGCGGCAATGGACCCGAGGGCTTCGGCCGCTGGCTCGAGAATGCGAAGGCGCAAGCGGCGAAGCAAGGCATCTCGCGCGGCGCCATCGACAGCGCGCTGGCCGGCGTGTCCTACGATACCACCGTCATCCGACTCGATCGCAACCAGCGCTCATTCAAGCTGAGCTTCGAGCAGTTTTATGCCCGCCGCGTCGGCACGGCGCTGGTCCGCCGCGCCAAAGAGCGCCTCGCCCGCCACAAGGCGGTCTTCGACAGGGTCGAGCAGCAGTTCGGCGTCCCTCGCGAAATCATCGTCGCGATCTGGGGCCTCGAGACCAATTTCGGCGCCGATACGTCCGGTAAATTCTCGATCGTCCGCTCGCTGGCAACGCTTGCCTACGATTGCCGTCGGTCCGCGTTCTTCACGCCGCAATTCTTTGACGCGATCCGCATCGTCGATCGCCGCGACATGACGCCGGAACAGATGCGCGGCGGCTGGGCGGGCGAGATCGGACAGACTCAGTTCCTGCCGAGCCCGTACATCAAGTACGCGGTGGATTTCGACGGCGATCGGCGCCGTGATCTCGTCAACTCGGTCCCCGATATCCTCGCTTCGACGGCGAACTTCCTCAAAGGACACGGCTGGCAGCGCGGCGGATCGTGGGAGCCCGGCTCCGCCAACTACGGCGTGATCCGGGACTGGAACCGCGCCGAGGTCTACCAGCGGACCATCTCGGTCATGGCGTCGAAGCTGCGTTCGGGATCCTGATCGCACCCGCCTCAGCTATTCCTGCATGGCGCCGTCTGCGCACCCTACCCATCATGCGTGTGCGTAGTGTAGGGTGCGCCGGCGTCGCAAACACGCGACCGGACGAGGCATCCCCGACCCCACATGGATACGGCCGCTACCGCGCAAATCGACCTGACGCCGGTGCGGCGCGCCATGATCCTTGTCACGGTCGTGCTGGCGACGACCCTCTATGGCACGACGCTGCTCGTCGTTTCGACGATCCTGCCGCAGATGCAGGGATCGTTCGCGGCCACCGCCGACGAGATCGCCTGGGCGATGACCTTCAATATTCTCGCGACCGCCATCGTGACTCCGATGTCGGGCTGGCTCGCCGGCCGCTTCGGCACGCGCGAAGTCATGGTGTGGTCGCTCGCCGGGTTCACGGTGTCGACGTTCATGTGCGGCGCGGCGGACTCGCTCGAGAGCCTCGTTTTCTGGCGCATCCTGCAGGGAGGCTTCGGCGCGCCTTCGACGCCGCTGACACAATCGATCCTGCTCACTGTCTTCCCGCGCAACCAGCAGACGCGGGTCATGGGCATCTTTGGTGTCGGCGTCGTGCTTGGCCCGATCATCGGGCCGATGCTCGGCGGTGTCATGGCGGAAAGCTACAATTGGCGGTGGGCCTTCTACGCCCTTGTCCCCGTCGGCGTCGCCGCAACGATCGGACTCCGCTTTGCGCTGCCGGAAAGTGACAATCAGCAAAGTCGCCCCCTCGATTGGATCGGCTTCATCGCGCTATCCGTGGCGCTCGCCGCCACCCAGCTCGTGCTTGCGCGCGGGCAGCGCCTGGACTGGTTCCAGTCCAACGAAATCATCATCGAGGTGCTAGTCGCCATTGCCGCGTTCTGGATCTTCGCGACGCACTGCCTGACCAGCCCAAAGCCGTTCCTCGATCCGCGCCTGCTCCTCGACCGCAACTACACGATCGGCCTGGTGCTGGTCACGATCTACGGGATGCTCAACTTCACCCCGATGGTGCTGCTGCCACCGCTGCTCACCGGGATCGCCGGCTACACCGACAGCCTCGTCGGCTATGTCGTCGGCGCCCGCGGCGTCGGCGGTTGCATCGGGTTCTTCATCGCCGGCTTTGCAGGCCGACTGGATGGACGGGTCAGCATGGTGCTGGGCTTCGGTCTGCTGTTCGCAGCCGGCCTTTGGCTGATGCACATCGACCTCAACGTGAGCTACATGAGCCTTGCCACAAACGCCGGCCTCCAAGGTCTTGCGATCGGTTTGATCTGGGTGCCGCTCACGACCGCCACCTTCTCGACGCTCCCGGCCTCCCAAATCGCGGAAGGAACGGCCGTCTACCACCTCCTGCGCAATCTCGGCTCGTCATTCTTCATTTCGGTCTGCGTCGCTGAAATCGTGCGCTCGACCGGCATGAACTACGCTCATCTCGCCGAGCTTTTGACGCCCTACAACAAGGCATTGGAGTTGCAGTCGGTCACCGGTCAATGGAACGTGGACAGTGTTCGCGGCCTAGCCAGCCTGTCAAAGGAGATCACGCGGCAGGCGACGTTGATTGCCTACCTCAATGCATTCGGGCTTTTCACGACGGCCTGCGCGATGACGCTACCGTTGATCCTGCTGATGCGCGGCAAGCAGCCGAACTGACGATCGGCATCCGCATCGCCAATCCGGCACATCACTTTTCTCCAAGCAATGACATCGGCGCATCGAACCGCCGCGCGAAAGGCGCTAATATGCAACACCCCCGGCTGGGAATGCGCGACGGCGCGTGATCGGACAGGGAGAAGAACTTTACGGGCGCGGTCGATCCGTGTTCACACTCGCCCGTATCATTAGGGAAATTCAAGCGTAAGTTGGAGTTGGGGGCTATGGCCTACCGGGGTGAAGATCTCGATCTGCGGGTTCCCTTCCGCCACCGGCGCGGGCGCCATACCGGCACCATTCGGCGGCTCTCGCGAAGCAACCCTCTGGATCGATGAGCCGCTCCTCGCCTGCTGCAACAACGCCTTCGACTTGGCCTTGGCGCATGGCGCGACCGATGTGCGCCTCGAACATCTTCTGCACGCATTGAGCCGAGTCGACGCAGTCGTTCGCCTGCTCGAACGGCACGGCGTCAGCGTTGGCCGTCTGCGCCGCGAGAGCGCCGCTTTGATCGTCAGCGAAAGCCCAGTCGCATTGATTGGCGATCGCGGCCCGCCAAGGCGCTCGGTGGAATTCGAGGAGGCTCTGCGCCGAGCCGTCGACATCGCGCAGCACCGCGGCGCCGTCGCCAGTGTCGAGGACGCGCTCGTCGCGATCCTGACCAGCACGCGTGAGAGCCCGGCGGTCCATCTTCTGAAGCGTCTCGCTCCGGAGTGGCAGCCGCGCGATCTCCCCGCACCCCGCGCGGAACCGTTCACGGCATTTGCGCCACCGCTGTCCGATCCCGCGGTTGGTCGGCTCGATCTGATCGAGGGCGCACTGCGCGGTATCCACGCCGAACTCGCGGGCGATCGCAAGCTGCTGTCTGATATCGTGCGCGATCTCCAGCGCGAAGTCGCCATGCAGCGTGGCGACGGTGCCGCCCTCTCCAACACGCTCGTTGATCGTCTGGCCGACTTCGAGCGCCAGCTCGCGACGCGAACCGAGCCGCTCCAGGCCGCCCCCCAGATCGGTGAGAAGCTGGTTTCGATCGAGAAGACCGTGCAGAGCGGGATGGGCGAAGGCGCGCGCAACTGGATCGCCCTCGATCATCGTGGCGGCGATAGCGCTGCCGTCATCGAGCCGATCGTCAAACGCCTCGCCACCCTGGAACAATCGCTGGCCGACCGCGGCGGCGACGCGGTGCGCAGTTGGACCGCGCTCGCCGACCGGGTTCAATCGCTGGAGAAGTTGTATCAGGCCGGATCCTCCGAGACGGTCCGCCGATGGAGCGCGCTGTCGGAAGGGAATGCCGCGATCCTGCGTACGCTCGAGCAGCGCCCCGCGGGCGAGCCCATCGATGGCGGCGCCTTGACCGAACGCCTCGAACTGATCGAACGCACCGTGCGGAGCGGTCTCGGCGATACGGTGCGCGCCGGTGCGCAACTCGCCGATCGCATCGCCGTCGTCGAGCGGTCGATCGCGTCGCGCAACGATACCGAATCCGCGTTCCTGCTCGATGAGCGGATGCGGGCGCTCGAAATCGCATTGGACGGTCGCGCACGCGAAACGGGCGGGCGCTGGCTCGAACTCGTCGAGCGCCTCAAGTCCATAGACACGCGCCTCACCCGCTTGCCCGAAGACTCGAAGCAGCCGTTGCTCAAGTCCGACGACGTGTCCGGACCGATCCTGTCGTACCTCGCTTCGACGACCGAAGCCGCGACCGCGCGCGATACTGGGCACGCTCGATCGATTGCCGAAATCGGCGGTCGGGTGGCCGCCCTCGAACACGTCGTGCAAGCGAATGCCGCAGCCGTGAATGCCGCAGCACGCGTCTACGACCGCAACACCGACGAACTGCACGACGGCTTTTTGCGCCTCAGCGAGAACCAGCACACGCTCGCCTCCGCCATCGGCGACTGGCGCGACGAGAGCACCGCCGAGTTCCGCATGATTGCGACAAGCTTCGATCGGCTGAAAACCATCGAGGATCGACTGGACAAACTCGGCCGCTATTTCGACAGCACAACGGTTTACTCGCCGCCGAAGGCCGCTCAGCCGATGCGCGCGGCTTCGGTGCGCCCGATGGACGAGGCAGCCGATGCCCGGCGTGTGACATGGACGGCGCCATTTCACAGCTTCTATCGCTGGCTGTTCGGCACCGACGACGTCGCCCGCGCCAACCGGAGCGCCGAGGTCAGATGGCAACGCCTGCGCGACGAAGTTCGTGCCGCAGGCGCAAGATTGAAGAAGAAATAATTCTTTCTCATGCCGCAGTCGCACGCGACCGCGGCATGAGAAAAGCCGCCTCTACGAGCCGGTATACGCGATCATCTCGATTTCAACCCGGGCACCCATCGGAAGTCCGGCAACCTGGATCGTCGAGCGGGCGGGATAGGGCTCGCTCATGTACTTCGCGTAGACGCCGTTGACGGCCTGGAAGTCGCCGAGGTCCATGAGGAAGATCGTCGTCTTGACGACATTGCCGAAGCCGAGACCGGCGGCATCGAGAATGGCCTTCAGATTCTCGAGGCACTGCGTTGCTTGCGCCGCAATGTCGCCGCCGACCAGCTTGCCGGTCGCGGCGTCGAGCGGGATCTGCCCGGAGATATGGACGTAGTCTCCCGAAGCAACGGCGGCCGAATAGGGGCCGATCGGCTTGCTTTTCGGTGTCGTGATGGCCTTGCGTGTCATGGTCATCTCACCCGAGCTGCGGCGCGATCTTGACGCAGGCGTCGATCAGGCCCTGCACCGAGGCGACCGACTTCTGGAACATCGCCTTCTCGGCGTCATTGAGTGAAATCTCGACGACCTTCTCGACGCCATTGGCACCGATCACAGCGGGCACACCGACGTACATCCCCTTGACGCCGTACTGGCCGTCGAGGAACGCCGCAACCGGCAGCATCCGCCGCTTGTCCTTGAGGTAGCTCTCCGCCATCTGGACTGCGGACGACGCCGGAGCATAGAACGCCGAACCCGTCTTCAGCAGCGCCACGATCTCACCGCCGCCCTTGCGCGTACGGTCGACGATCGAATCCAGCTTCTCCTGCGTGATCCAGCCCATCTTCACGAGATCGGGGAGCGGTACGCCACCAACCGCCGAGTAGCGCGTCAGCGGCACCATGTCGTCGCCGTGGCCACCGAGGACAAACGCCGTCACGTCCTCGACCGAGACCTTCATTTCCTCGGCGAGGAAGTAGCGGAAGCGCGCGGTGTCGAGCACGCCGGCCATGCCGATGACCTTGTTCTTTGGCAAGCCGCACGCTTTCTGAAGCGCCCATACCATCGCGTCGAGCGGGTTGGTGATGCAGATCACGAACGCGTTCGGGCAGTACTGTTTGATGCCGGCGCCGACCTGTTCCATGACCTTGAGGTTGATGCCGAGGAGGTCATCGCGGCTCATGCCAGGCTTGCGCGGAATGCCCGCCGTCACGATGACGACGTCGGCGCCCTCGATGTCGGCATAGGCGCTGGTGCCCTTGATGGCGCAATCGAAACCTTCCACCGCGCCCGACTGCATCAGATCGAGCCCTTTGCCCGCCGGCACCCCGTCCGCGATGTCGAAAAGCACGACGTCACCGAGTTCCTTGAGGCCGACGAGATGGGCAAGCGTGCCGCCGATCATGCCGGCGCCGACGAGGGCGATCTTGGTGCGCGCCATGGTGAGTTTCTCCTTCGCGAGAATGGGAGGTGGAATGGGTGGCAATGCGCAGAGCGGCGGCCGGGCCGAAGCGGCGGCATCGTCGAGGTCGGCTTAGCCGGAAATGCGCGCTCCGACAAGGCTGTCGGTTGCCGCGCAGGCCTGCTGCCAGCGCTTTGGGCATCGATCAGGCAGGCTCAACGCGAAACGGGCCCGGCGGCGAGGCCGGACCCGGATCTTCCGTCGTGGGCACCCTCTAGGCGCGGCACGGATAGGCTGAAACGGTGCACGTGAACGTGCCTTTCCAGGTGCAGGTCTCTTTGCGGCTCGTGGCGTTATGCGAGCTCGCATACTTGTACCCAATCGTCTTGGCCACGCCGTGCTCCCACGCCACCCACGCGGTGCCGATACCGCCGGTCTTCGTCACCGCCAGGGAGCGGGTGGCGGTGATCTTCTTGCTGGAGCACTGCGCAAGAGGCTTGGTGTCGGGGATCGGCTTGCCACCACCGACAGGTTTGCCAGGCGGCAGAGGCTTGGGGTCGTTGCTGCCCTGCGGAAGCGGCTTGCCCTTGTCCTGATCCTTGTCCTTATCGAGTTCGCTGATGTGCTTGCCGGGCTTGCCCTTGACGCCCACGGTTTTCGGCGCCTTGCCGAGGCACGCTTCCTTGAGCGGCACCCAGTTCGAGATCTTGGGCGAGCCCTTCACCTCGGCGATGTACTTCGTGTCGACGTCGGTCGTGATCTTGAACTTGTGCGTCAGCGTCGCGATCCAATTGCCGGTCGGGCCTTTGACCGCGTTGGCCGGCATGAGCCCGGTCTTGTTGCCGCTGCTGTTGCGGATCACGAAGTTGACGACGCCCGGACCATCGGTGTGCGCCCAGGCCTTCATGGTCACGATGCGCGGGCAAAGATTGCCGCCCGAGTCGGTGAAACCGAGCTGCACGCTCGTGATGTCGGCGGCCGACGCACTCGCGGACAGTGCGGCAAGCGAAGCAGCGGCCAGCCCGCTGACGATAATGGGGCGGCTGAGAAACGTGGGGAACATGGCGATCTCCGTCGGCGTGGGGGTTGTCTGCCGAGGCGGGGACCTGCGGCTCGATGCTCCTCAGTCGAGCCGAGCCGCGAAAAGGTTCAAAAGCTAAGCCAAGCTCTCCATCAGACGCTTCTGCAGCATCATGCGTGGCACGAGGGACGAGATCAGGAGATGCTCGTCGAGTCGATGAGCGCCGGCGCCGTCGACTCCGAGACCGTCGAGTGTCGGCACCTTGTGGGCCGTGAAATTGCCATCGCTGCCACCGCCCGTGGACAAGTCGTGAAGCTCGAAGCCGAGTTCGGCGGCGAGCCCCTTGGCGTGGGTATAGAGCGCTGCGATACCGGCGTTCTTCTCGAACGGCGGCCGGTTCAGCCCGCCTTCGACCACGAGTTCTACGTCAGGGTTATGCGCCTTCAGGGTCCGCAGTCGATGGTCCATTTCCTGGCCATCGGCGATCGTCAGGACGCGCATGTCGATGGTGGCGCTGCAATGCTCGGGCACCACGTTGTCGGCGGTACCGCCCTTGATCTGGCCGACGTTGAAGGTGATGCCGCGCGCGTAGTTGGTCATCTCGTCGATGGCAACGACTTGGCGCGCGATCTCGGCGATGGCGTTGCGACCCTCCTCGTGCTTGCTACCGGCGTGCGAGGGCCGACCACGGGCGCGCATCACGTAACGGCCAACGCCTTTGCGACCGGTCACGACACGACCACCATCACGCGCCGGCTCGGTGACGAGGACGTACTTCGCGCGTTCGGCCTCCTGCTCGATAAGGGCGCGCGAGGTCCGGCTGCCGGTCTCCTCGTCCGACACATAGAGGAAGCGCACGGGCAGCGAGTTCGGCGTCGGTCCGGCGGCGATGGCGCGGTAGGCACAGAACGCGAGATAGGCGCCACCCTTCATGTCGTAGATGCCGGGACCGTAGGCCTTGTCGCCCTCAACGCGGAACGGCAGATCCTTGGCCAGCGTGCCCTTGGGGTGCACGGTGTCGAGGTGGCAGAGAACGAGAATGCCGGGCCCATCGCCGCCCCATGCGGAGGTGATCCGCAGATGATCGCCGCGGTCGTGGGTGCCGGGGATGCGCTCGACGGTGGCGCCAGCGGCCACGAAATCGGCGGCGCATTTGGACATCATGCGGTTGACGCCCTCGACGTCGGCCGTCTGGCTCTCGATCTCGACCCAGCCGCGAATGCCCTCAAGGATCTCCCGAGCAGTGATGTCCATTCCACTCTCCCTCGCTTCGGCGTGCCGTGCCCATCCCGGTCATACTCCTACCGCACGCCCTGCGCAGTTAATCCGGCGCGCGGCGTTTCGGCGCAAGCTGTGATTGCCGCCACGTCACATAGAAGGTCGATCCGACAATCAGCGCCGCTCCCAGCCAGGTCGACCAACCGGGAATCTCGCTGAATACGAAAGGCGCACGTAGTCCGCGGGCATGAGCGTGCTGGCATCGGTCATGCGCAGCGCCTGGACGTAAGCGAAATTGCCGATGGCGGCGACGACACCCATGGCCATCAGGGCGAGCCAGGCCGAACCGCTCGGCATGACCCAGACGGGGATCGCCGCGAGGCCCGCAATCGGCGCAACGAGCAGCGGCTGATAGAACGAGATCGTGATCGTGCTGTCGTAACGCGCGAGATCCTTGGCAATCAGCAGCGATCCCGCCCACAGAATGCTCGACAGAACAGCGGCGATCGCAGCGGGCGAGACGACGGCGACACCCGGCTTCAGGACCACCACCGCACCGATCAGACCAACAACGACAGCGCTGGCGCGCACTGCGCCGACAGGCTCGCGGAAATAGAGCGCTGCGCCGATGGTGATGAAAATCGGTGTCGTGAAACTCAGCACGCCGGCATCGGCGAGCGGCATGTTGGCGAGCGCGTAGTACCACATCCACATCGAGCCGACGCCGACGACGCCGCGCAGCATTTGAAGCGAGAGATTGTTGG